>SXGR01040618.1_pt1 | contig 32645 bp, 33 predicted proteins | sample 3174711 | NCBI WGS metagenome assembly SXGR01 (sample SAMN11356860, study PRJNA531348) | freshwater metagenome | isolation source: freshwater sample F1-60 | place: China: Fuxian Lake, Yuxi | collected 2017-12-25 | reverse complement strand
GCCCCCCTGCAAGGGGCCGTGCGCAGCCGGTATGGCCCCCCTGCAAGGGTTGCCGGGGTGCAACCCCTTAGATGTGGAAGTCGGGACGCTGCTTGTCGAGTTTGTTGAGCACGCGCATGTCCAGCCCGTCGTACACCACGAGTGAATGCGGTGGGACGCTGTCCATGATGAACACATTGCCGCCGATGGTGCTGTGCGTGCCAATCACGGTGTCGCCGCCCAGGATGGTGGCGCCCGGATAGATGGTGACAAAGTCTTCGATGGTGGGATGCCGCTGCCGTCCGCGCAGTTGCTGGCCGCCCGCCGTGGATTTGGCGCCCAGCGTGACTCCGTGGTACATCTTGACGTGATGACCAATGCGCGTGGTTTCGCCAATCACCGTGCCCGTGCCGTGGTCGATGAAGAAGTGCGAGCCGATGAGGGCACCGGGGTGCAGATCCATGCCGGTGCGTTCATGCGCCCATTCGGTCATGATGCGGGGGATGAGCGCCACGCGATCCTCGTAGAGCACATGCGCCAGACGCTGCACGGAGATGGCCTCGATGAAGGGATAGGAGAGGATGATTTCCTCGCGCGACTTGGCAGCGGGATCGCCGTCAAAGGCCGCGTCCACGTCGGTCTTGAGCTGGTCGCGCAGGTCGGGCAGGCGCGCCAGAAGGCGCATCGCCAGCGAACGGGCGGCGGCGCGCGGGTTGGCCTTGGCGGCGTCATCGGGGGGCTCGTGCTCGATGCTCTTGAGAAACTCATCCTCCAGCCGGCCCAGCACCGAATCCATGAGCAGCGCCGTCTCCATCTTGAGTTCGGAGGAGTGCAGCGTCTTGCTGTCGAAAAAACCCGGAAAGAGCAGCCGGAGCAGATCCTTGGTGACTGAAACAATGGTGCTGCGCGAGGGAAGGTTCTTGCCGTCAAGATAGTTGATGCCGCCCACCCGCGCGTAGGACGCCATCAACTGGTCGGTCAGCTCGGTCACCTTCACTTGGAGGGGAGTAGAACGCAGCACCCGCCCGAAGGCAAGCACCTCAGCCCGCGCGCTCCCATGCGCGCCCGGTTGCGATGAGCACCTGCTCCACTGTGATGCCGGCCATGCACCGATGGTCAACAGGGCACGCCCGCAGGAAACAGGGCGAGCACGGTGCCGATGAAGCCACCACCTCATGCCTTGGATCGCCGGGCAGTCCCGGTGCGGTGAGATCGGCGTTCGTGCTGCCAAAGGGCGCCACCACCGCCGCACCCACCGCCGCCGCCAGATGCATGGGGCCCGTGTCATTGGCCACCACCACGCGGCACGCGGCAAGAGTGGCGGCCAGTTGGCGCAGTGTCGTTTTGCCCGCAAGATTGGCTGCAGTTCCTTGAGGCAAGGCCGCGGCCAGTTCGCCCGCCTTGTCACGGTCGCCAGCGCCCCCAAGAATCACGACATGACAGGAGTGACGCGCCCGCATCGCGGCGGCCACCGCGGCAAACCCTTCGATGGGCCATCGCTTGGAGGGGCCATATTCCGCGCCGGGCACAAGCCCCAGCAGCGGCCCGGGGGGAAGCTGGAGAGATGATCTTGCATCGGCCACGTCGTGCGCTGCCACTTCCAGGCGCGGCGCAACGGGGTTGCTGGATGCACCCAGCGCGCTGGCGAGGTGCAGGTAGTGGTGCATGTGATGGGCGCTTTGGGGCAGGCGCACGGGAGCGGCCGGGTGCGCGATGAGGCGGTGAATGTCGGCAGGAGTGCGTTTCTGCATCGCCACGAATGAGGGCGCATCTTCAAGTGCCTGGGTGAGCAGCCATCGGCGCCATGCGGCCGCACGTCCGATGCGTCGGGGAATCCCGGCCAGAGAGCATTCCAGCGCCGACCTCAGGGAATTGGGCAGCACCAACGCGGCATCACAGCCCAGAGGGCGCAACTGGCGGCCCACTCTCCACGGGTTTGCGCCGGGGGCGATGGCAACCACGGCGTCCACGCACGTGTGCAGCCGCCAGAGATCGGCCAGCTTCTCTGGTGCCAACACCGTGATGCGCGTGGCGGGCAGTGCTTCGCGCAGGCGCTGGAGGGCGGGCATGGCCATCACGGCATCCCCCAGCCAGTTGACACTGCGCACCAGCAGGTGAGTGGGCGCGGCCATGTCAGCGCAGCAGGATCTGCCGGACGCAGTCGTCGAAGTCTTTGGCGCCGCTGATGATCTTGATTTCCACGCGCATGAAGTAGAGAGGCAGGTCGCGCCGATCGAGCTTGGGAAGGCGCACGGCGTCCTTCTGCGTGGTGATGATGAATTCAGCCTGCCGCTTCTTGGCGCGGTTGATGGTGTTGATCACCTCCTGCTGGCTAAAGCGGTGGTGGTCGGCAAATCGCTTGGCATAGACGAGGTTCGCACCCAGTTCACGAAGACTGTCCTCGAAGCTGCGCGGCTGGGCGATGCCGCTCAGCGCAGCCACGTTGCGGCCCTTGAGGAAATCCAGCGGGCGACGGTCGTCCGAATCGAACACGTCCTCAAAGTACAAGGGCGCGTGGATGCACTGCACGATGCCCGCCTTGGCATTGTGGGCGCGGATGCGGGCGATGAGCTCGTCGTTGTGACCGTTGGACTTGGTGATGAAGATGGTGTGGGCGCGCTTCAAGTGCGAGATGGGTTCGCGGAGCGTCCCGCGGGGCAGCAGCATTTCGTTGCCGAAGGGCTGCTGGGCGTCGATGAGGACGATGTCGCGGCGGCGTCCGGCCAGATTCCAGTACTGGAACCCGTCGTCCAGCAGGAGCGTGTCGCACCCAAAATGCTCGATGGCGTAGCGGCCCGCCTTCACGCGGTCCTTGTCCACCAGCACCACGACGTCGCTGAGGTTTGAGGCGAGCATGTAGGGCTCGTCACCGGCCTCGTCGGAATTGAGGAGCAGGTTGCGCGCATCGGAGACGATGCGCGGCGGGGTGACGTCGTCCTTGAGCAGCAGTTTGTTTTGCAGCCGGCCCCAAAGCGGCGGCGGTGTGGAGCGGTATCCGCGCGAAAGGATGGCGACCTTGCGCCCGCTGTCCTGGAGCACGCGCGCGAATTTTTCAACCACGGGGGTCTTGCCCGTTCCACCGACGGTGAGGTTGCCAATCGCGATCACCTGAACGCCCAGCGTGGTGTCTCTGAGCAGGCGCTTCTCATAGAGCACCCGCCGGGCCTTGACCCCGACGAGGAAGACCTTGGAGAGACCAAAGAGCACGCCGCGCAGGCAGGTGGCCCACTTGTCGCGGCGCTGCCCGAAGATCACCTCCAGGGCGAAGGTCTCGAATTGTTCCTGCCAGGCGCGCAGCGTTTCGCGCATCGCCAGCGATGGTGCCAACGCACGCGGCGCGGGGCAAGGCCGCCGTGGGCTTGCCCTCGGAGTCGCGTTTGCCTAGAGTCGCTCCATGAGAATGAGCCATGCGTTGCTGGCTTTGCTCTGCAGCGTGGGTGGGTTGGCCGCGGATCAGAATGCCACGCCCGCGGTGCCGCCGGCCAACCCCGTTGTCGTCGCCATCGTCCCCATCCGCGATGACATCACCGTCCCCATGTTGCACCTGGTGCGGCGCGGCATCGCCCAGGCGCACGCCGCCGGCGCAGGCATCCTGATCCTCGACATCCACACCAACGGCGGCCGCGTGGATGTGACCGAGCGGATTCTGGCAGAGCTGGGCCAGTTCAAGGGGTTTACCGTGGCGTATGTGAACTCCAAGGCCATTTCCGCGGGTGCGCTGATTTCCATCGGAACCCAGCGCATCTACATGGCGCCAGACGGGCGCATCGGCGACGCGGCGCCGGTGATGATGAGCCCGGGTGGCGCGAGTGTGGAGAATCTGCCCGGCACCATGGAGGAGAAGGTGAATTCCTACGTGCGGTCGCTGGCACGCACGCACGCGCAGCGCAACGGGCATAATGTCGATGTCGTCGAGGCCATGATCAACAAGGGGCGCGAGGTCGTGATTGACGGCGAGGTCGTCTCGCAAAAGGGCGAGCTTTTGACCCTGACGGCGCGTGAGGCCGAACGGCTCGTGGGCGCGCCTCTGCGGCCGATGCTCTCGGCAGGCACCAAGGATCGGATGGGGGACGTTCTGGCCGCGCTGGGTGTGTACGATGCGAACAAGGGGCGCCGGCACCAGGAAGAAGCTGGTGGCCTGCTGCCGGTGCATGTGGTGCGCGTGCAGCCCACCCTGCCGGAATTGCTGGCGTTCTGGTTCGACACCGTCGGCATCCTGCTGCTCATCGTGGGCATTGTTGCCGTCGTCCTCGAATTGAAGGCGCCGGGCTTTGGCCTTCCGGGCATCATCGGTATTCTTGCATTTGCGGCCTATTTCGGCGGCAGCTACGTGGCTGAGTTGAGCACGGCGCAATGGGCGATCATCTGCTTTCTTCTTTTAATCGGAGGTTTGGCGTTTGTGGTGATTGAAATGCACTGGTTTCCTGGGACGGTCGTGATCGGGGTCGTAGGCGCACTGGCGGTGCTCTCGGCCATCGTGCTCATCTCGATGGACATGTCGCAAAGCGGCTGGCGCTGGCCCACGCCGATGGAACTGAGTCGTTCGATGCGCAGCCTCGCGGCGGGAATCGGCGGTTCCATTGCCATTCTGCTGATGCTGGCGCGGCTCCTGCCGCAGACGTCGTTTTACAAGCAGTTGCTGCCGGCCTCCGCCAGCGGTATGGCGACGGTGGTGGCCACGCGGTCGTCGCACCTCCAACAGGTTGGTTGGATTGGCGTCTCGCAGTCGCCCTTGCGTCCGAGCGGCAAGGCGATGTTCGGCGAGACGCTGCTCGACGTCATGACGCAAGGCGAAATGTTGGGAGCAGGCCAGCGCGTTCGCGTGGTGGGCCACAGCGGCACCGTGGCCGTGGTCGCGGCCGAGAGCGACGTGCTACCGACTTGAGGTTCGATTGCCCGGTGTGGGCAGGGGAGGTGTGGGGCGGGAACCATTGCCATCGGGATGGCCCGTGAAAGGATCCACCGTGTATGGCGAGGTGCCATTGGAATGCGGCTGGCCCGGAGGGCGGCCAAACCGGTGCCACGGGAGTTTCTCAAACCGCCGGGCCTGTTCATCAGTCAAGACCGCGCGGATGGATTCGTTGAGGCGCCGTTGCTCCTCGTGCAGGCGCAGGCGAGCCGGTTCCAAGAATTGCCTCATGCGCTCGCGGCTTTCGTCGTAGACCGCCTGGACTTGCAATTCCTGATCGTAGGAGAGTGTCAGCCGCGCATCCAGGTCGGCAACCGTAAGCTGGGTGAGGAACGGTTGGGCGGGCCCCTCGGTTCCCCGTTGAAGGGCGACCCTTCCACCCGCAGGGGCAGGGGACGTTCCTAGAAAATACCCGGTGACCAAGCCGGCGGAAAAAATCGCCAGCGCGGCAAGGATGGGTTTCCAAGGCTGCATCACTTCGCCGGCAAATCGACCGCCATGGCGGCGATCTGTTCCAGTTCCGGATCCTGCGAGAACCGATCCGTCTGGGCCGGCGAGAGGGACAACCATGCGGCCACCACCACGGCCACGGCCGCAGAGGGCGCCACGGCCTGCCAGAGGGCACGCCCCCACACCGACCAGATGTCGGCCGTGGGTTGCTCGGCGATGCGGGCCATGATGCGCTTTTCGAAGGCGTAGGGCACGCGGTCGCTCGGGCGGTCTTCCCGGGCTGCCGCGAGCAGTTTGTCGATGAGGTTGTCCAGTTTCATAACCCTACACCAACACTGACGGGCGATGGTTACTGCCGGTTACAAATACTTTTCAGGGGCGATTCTAGCCAGCATTTTCCGCATTTCCAGCCGCGCACGGTGTGCCCTGACCTTGATCATCGATTCAGACCAGCCCGTGAGTGCCGCAATCTCCTTCACCGACTTCTCCTCCAGATCCAGCAGGGTGATGATCATGGCATCCTTCGCGTCCAGCCCGGCCAGCAGCCGATCCAAGAGCTGCCGGGTGGCGGACCGATCCACCTCCGTCCGGGCCTTGTCGTCATCGCCCACACGCTCCAGCCAGTCTTCCTCGGCATCGGAAATGTCGCTGATGTTGTACTCGCGGTTGCGTTCGTGATTTCGCAGAAAGTCATAGCAGGTATGCACCGTGATGCGCATGAGCCAGTGGTCAAAGGGCGCTTCCGAGCGGTATCCAGACAGGCGCCGGAAGGCCTTGATGAAGACTTCCTGAACAATGTCTTCGACCTCATTCTCGCGCCGCGCATAACGCCGTGCCGTCGCAAAGACCCGCGGCTGGTGGCGCACAATCAACACCTCGAAGCAGGATGCGTCGCCTTGAAGCACGGCGCGAATCAGCTCGTGGTCGGATTGCTCGTCCATCCCCCCGCCTCTTTATCAGCAATCCGCAGGTATCCAAAAGCAGAAAGCCACCGTGTGTACGGTGGCTTTCGTTGAATTGATGAGCGCCTTTGGCTAGCGGCGTCCGCTCGGACCACGTCCAAAAGGCTGCGGCGGCGGGCCACTGGGACGGCGGCCATGGTCATCTCCACCTCGCGCCTGCGGAGGCTGCTGCCGGTGAAATTCCTGCGGGCCCGGTCCACGGCGATCAGCCTGCGGCGGCGGGCCACTGTGCCCGCGACCACGATCATCTCCGCCACGCGCCTGCGGAGGCTGCTGCCGGTGAAATTCCTGCGGGCCCGGTCCACGGCGATCAGCCTGCGGCGGCGGGCCACCGTGCCCGCGACCACGATCATTCCCGCCACGCGCCTGCGGAGGCTGCGGCCGGCGCATGTCCTGCGGGTTCGGTCCACGACGGTCAGCCTGCGGCGGCGGGCCACCGTGCCCGCGACCACGATCATTTCCGCCACGCGCCTGCAGAGGCTGCGGCCGGCGCATGTCCTGCGGGTTCGGTCCACGACGGTCAGCCTGCGGCGGCGGGCCACCGTGCCCGCGACCACGATCATTTCCGCCACGCGCCTGCGGAGGCTGCTGCCGGCGGGATTCTTCCGAAGTTCGTCTGGCGCGATCCCTATCGTCCGCCATCACGAATGTCGTTCCGTCAATTGCTTTGGTAGTTCCATCGCTTTCCGGCCGCCGCTCGCGCGGGCGATCTTCTCCCTTGCCCTTCGGCCGAGGCTCACCATCGGGGCGCGGATTGGGGCGAACTCCCTCACCATCAGGACGTCTTCCCGGGGGCCGAATGCCATCACCACCGGGGCGTCCTCCGGGGGGCTGAACGCCATCACCACCGGGGCGCCGAACGCCGCCGCCCTCAGGACCACCGGGCCCGCCCGGACCGCCAAAGCCTCCACCGAATCCACCACCAAATCCGCCGGGACCACCGGGCCCGCCCGGACCGCCAAAGCCTCCACCGAATCCACCACCAAAGCCACCCGGTCCACCGAAGCCACCGCCGCCGCCCAGTGCCATGCGCTTAAACATTTCTTGAGCTTCGGCAGGAATGGTCTTGCTCACCTTGTCATAGGCAGCTCGGCGTTTGAGTGCCAGCTCGCCCTCGAGCTTGCCTAAGGCTGCTGCTTTGGCCTGAATGTCAGCCGCGTCAACCTTATCCGCCATGATTGCTTCATTGAGTTCGCGGCGTGCGCCACCCACCTTTTGAGCCAAGTCACCGGTTTCTTCGCGCAAAGATTCCATCGCCTTCTGGAACGCTGCCCGTTGATCCTCCGTCAAGGGGGTGAAATTTCCACGGCCTTGCGGAGGTTGTCCGGGTCTTTCCTCACCACGTCCGGCGGGAGGGCGTTGGCGGTCGTCGGGTCCACCCGGACGGCGAGGCTCATCGCGCCCACGTGGCGGTTCAGATTTCGGGCGAGGCTGGTCTTGTGCAATGGCGCAGAGGCTGAGCGCACAAAAGGCGCCCACCAAACTGGCGGTAAGGGTTCGAGGGATTGCTTTCATGGTCATTTCAGTTCGGTTAGTCTGTTATGAGGGCTGATCTGCCTGTAGTCCGCTAATACACTTGAGATCAAGACGATGATTGGACTTATCTGTTACATCCACCGGGCTGGCGATGCAACACTAAGCTGGCGGGATCCGGACTGCCAAATTGAGAATTGACAACGCGGCCACCAGGCTCTAGCGTCCCTCCTCCTTTGACCAGAGGGGTTGTCACTGAAGGATTGAATTTGGCAGTTTTTTGTGGGTAAAGAGGCGAATCGATGACTGAAATCAGATTGAAAAAGGGCGAGCCGGTGGATCGCGCGCTGCGGCGGTTGAAGAAAAAAGTCGACCGCGAAGGCACGCTAAAGGCTGTTCGCGCCCGCCGGACTTTTGAGAAACCTAGCGCCAAGCGCCGGCGCAAGCTCAAGGCCGCCCGATTCTCCGCCATGCTGGCGGCACGGTACGCCGATCTGTAGCAGCCGATCTCATCGGATGGACGATGTGCGCCACGGCGCACATTTTTTTTGCCCGAGCCACATCCCAAGCCGCCTATGCGCGAAAGGGCCACCAGCATCGTCCGCCGGCTTCGTGAAGCAGGGCACTGTGCCTACTTCGCCGGAGGTTGTGTGCGAGACATGCTTCGCGGCGTGTCCCCGCAGGACTTTGACATTGCCACCAGCGCACTGCCCGAGCAGGTCGAGGCACTCTTTCCAAGAACGATCGGCGTGGGCCGGCAGTTTGGCGTGATGCTCGTGCTGGAAGCGGGGGGGCAGTATGAGGTCGCCACCTTTCGCAATGACGGTGGTTATTCCGACGGGCGGCGCCCCGATGCCGTGGAATTTGCCGATGCCCGCGCTGATGCGCAGCGCCGGGATTTCACCATCAACGGACTCTTTCTGGATCCGCTCACCGGCGAGACCCATGACTGGGTGGGAGGCTCGGAAGACCTGCGCGCGCGGCGCGTGCGCGCCATTGGCGATCCATGCGCACGATTCGCCGAGGATCACTTGCGGCTGCTGCGCGCCGTGCGGTTTGCCGCGCAGCTCGATTTCCAGATTGAAGCCAGCACATGGGCTGCCTTGCAATCGCTCGCAGGCAGGATCCAGAGCGTTGCCGCCGAACGCGTGCGTGACGAACTGGTCAAACTCCTTCGCCCTCCCCACGCCGCGCACGGGCTGGACTTGCTTGAGCAGAGCGGACTCATGGCGTTCGTCCTGCCTGAGCTGGTTCCCACCGTGAATTGCGAGCAGCCTCCCGATCACCACCCGGAAGGCACCGTGTACCAACACATCCGCGCCATGCTCGCGCTGTTGCCGGCCGACGCGCCTTTCGCGCTGCCGTGGGCGGCGCTGCTGCACGACATCGGCCAGCCCGCCACCGCGTCGAGGTCGCCCGACGGCCGCATCCATTTTTACGCTCATGAACAAGTCGGCGCCGACATCACTGCAGCACTGCTGGAGCGCCTGCGGTTTTCCCGCTCGCAGATCGAGGAAATCACGTTTGTCGTGCGCCATCACATGCAGCTCAAGGACGCGCCGCAAATGCGCAAGGCCACGCTGCGTCGCGTGCTGCTGCGTCCCACATTCGCGCTGGAGCTGGAGCACCTTCGGCTGGACTGCCAAGCGTCCCACGGCAAGATGAACCTCCACGAATTGCTGCTGCGTGAACAGGCCGAGCTGGCCTCCCAACCGGCGCTGGCGGCGCCGTTGTTGCGCGGCGACGACCTGATCGCGCTAGGCTTCGTGCCCGGACCTGAGTTGGGCCGCATGTTGGAGGACGCCCGCGACCGCCAGCTTTCAGGCGAACTGACCACGCGTGATGCGGCGCTGGCATGGGCCAAAGAAAGGGCTGCCCAACCGCCTCGCTGAGGCTATCGTGGACTGCACGAGCATGGACAAATTGCTGCTGGTGGATGACGAAGCCGACGTGCGCTACTCCTTCGAGCGCATCTTTGGCGGCGATCCGTCCATGGTGCTCCGCTGCGCGGGCAGCGGCGAGGAGGCGCTGGGGATCATCCCGCAGTGGCAGCCGGATTTGGTCTTGATGGACATCCGCATGGGTGGCCAGAGCGGCATCGAAACGCTGCAACGCCTGCGCGAATTTGACGCCCGGACGCCGGTGATTCTCATGACGGCCTTCGGCACGACGCAGGCGGCCATCCACGCCATGAAACACGGCGCGTACGACTACGTGCTCAAGCCCTTCGAAGTGCCGCGGCTGCGGCAGCTCGTGGCCGACGCGCTCGCCGCTTCGCGGGCGATGAAGCAGACGGCTCCTGCCTTGCCGATGCTTCCCCGCGAGGATTACGATCTGGGCATCGTGGGCCGCAGCCCGTCGATGCAGGAGGTGTTTAAGCTCATCGGCCAGCTTGCCGCCACCGACGCCACGGCCCTCATCACCGGCCCCAGCGGCACGGGCAAGGAACTGGTGGCCCGCGCCATCCACCGGAACAGCGAGCGCAGCGGGCGGCCCTTCCTCGCCATCAATTGCGCGGCGATCCCCGAGGCGCTGCTGGAAAGCGAACTCTTCGGGCACGAGAAGGGTGCCTTCACCGGCGCCACCTCGCAGCGCCTGGGCAAGTTCGAGCAATCCCACGGGGGCACGCTTTTTCTGGACGAGATTGGCGACATGAGCGCCACCACGCAGACCAAGATTCTGCGGGTGCTGCAGGATGGCGTGTTTGAGCGCGTGGGGGGTGCGCACGCCGTGCGTACCAACGTGCGCATCATCGCCGCCACCAACAAGCCGTTGGAGGAGGCCGTGGCTGCGCGCCAGTTTCGCGAGGATCTTTTCTATCGCCTCAACGTCGTGCGCGTGCGCCTGCCTGCCCTGCGCGATCGTCCTGAGGATATCCCGTTGCTCGTCGACTTTTTTCTGGCAAAGGCCCGTCGGGCCGGAGCCGCTGCCGTGGCATTGCACCCACAGGCGCTCGAGGCGTTGCAGCGTCATGGCTGGTCGGGCAATGTGCGCGAACTGGAGAACGCCGTGCAGCGCGCGCTGGTGATCGCCAAGGGAGAGGTGATCCGCACCGGGGATCTCCCCCCGGAAATCCTCCAGCCGATCCCGGCGGCGCCGGTGGCGTCCGACGATGTGGCCGCGTTGTCGGCCCGGCTCTTTGCATGGGCGCGCGCCGACCGGTCATTTAAGGTGATCGCCGCGGTGGAGCGCGAGCTCATCGCCAACGCCTTGCGCGAGACGGGCGGCAATCAGGTGCAGGCGGCGAAGCTGCTGGGCATCACACGCGCCACGTTGCGCAAGCGCATGGAAAAATTCGCCATCCGCAAGGCAACCTCGATCGAGTGATGCGCCGCCCTAGTTGAAGTTGTTCATCGGGGGAACCGGGGCGACTGGTGCACGCGCTCCACGCCCGCCTGCAGGGTGAGGATCCGCAGGCCGTGCGACGCGCCAAACCGCATGAGGCTCGCCTCCGGCCCCAGCACGCTGCACGCCGTCGCCAACGCGTCGGCCTCAAGGCACGTCGCTGCGGTGACCGTGCAGGAGAGAACCCCGTCCACCGGACGACCAGTGCGCGGATCGAGCAAATGGCCGTAGCGCACTCCATTCGCCTCGAAAAAGTTTTCGTAGTTGCCGGAGGTGGAGAGCGCGCCACCTCGCAGGGCGATGGGCACACGCTGCCCACGCTTGGCGGGGTCTTCAATCTGAACCACCCAATGATCCTGCCCGGGCGGCAGTCCCAGCACGCGAAGGTCGCCGCCGGCCTTCACCATCGCGGCGGTGACGCCGCAAGCGCGCAGGCGTTCAATGGCGCGGTCCACCGCATAGCCTTTGCCAAACCCACCGGGGTCGATGGACATTCCCGGCCTGTTAAAGCGCAGGGTGCGCGCCTTGTCGTCAAAGTGCACATGGCGGTGGCCGACGCGCCCGAGCGCCTCGCGAAGCTCCGGCTCGGAGGGCACGTGGAAGCGTTCTTTGTGGAGGAATCCCCAGAGATCCACGAGCGGGCGTACGGTGGGGTCGAACGCGCCGCCGGAGCGTGCTGCCAGAAGGAACGCCTCCTGCAAGACGCGAAAGAGTTCCGCATCGACACTTGCGGGCCCGGCTGCCGCGGCGAGGTTGAGGTGGCTGAGCCTGCTGTCCTCACGGTGAATGCTCAGGAGCTGGTCGGCCGCGCGAACCTCGGCAAATGCGGCGTCGATCGCCTGCTGCTGCGATGGCACGCTGCCTCCATACACGCTGATGGTGACCAGCGTGCCCAGGAGTGGCTGGCTGCGCGTCAGGCGCTCAGCGTGCGGCGGGCCCGCCTGGCAGGCGCTCAGCAGGCAGGCGAGGGCGCACCACCAGCTGGTAGGAGGCCAGTACGCGTTTAACACCTTCATTGACGTTGCGGCAGGAGATGGTGGCACCGCTGATGTTGTGGATGTCCTCGCGAAACCGCAAGGGGTCCGCGGCGTCCTTTCCCGCGAATTGCGCGCGCCATTTGGCACCCCGCACCTCGTGGCCGTAGCTCTCGCGGTACTCGAGGATTTCCACCTGCCGGACGCGGCCGTCGCGGCCGATGGCGACGGCGTAGTCAATGGCTTCGTGCTTGCCCATCACGCGATCCAAGGCGAGGACGCCCACGGGAATCCCCGATTTGCTGGCCAAAACGTAGGGAATGCCCCGCAGGGGGACGGTGACGCCGCAGGCCTTCTCGATGGCGCGCGATTCGTCGGCGGTGAAGGTCTCGACGCGCCGCTCGAAGGCGTCGGCTTCGGGGAAGCACAGCTTTTGCGCGGCGTCGACGCTCAGGTATCTTTCCGCGCGCCCGTCCGGGGCGAAGCAGACGCAGAGGCAGGAGATGAGCCGAAGGGCGACTGAAAGGGTCATGGCGCCGGGTTAAAAGTTGAAGCCAATCCCCACGGAAAAGATATTGTCGCTCTTCGTGGTGAGGCAGGCGGTGTAGTCGGCCTTCACCACGGTGTGATCGCTCAAGAACCAGGCGACACCGCCGGTGAGATAGTCCTTGTTGTTGGAGCGGGTCTTGGTCAGTCCCGATGCGTAATCGCCAGAGGTGGTGTGGATGTCAGCATAGCGGACAAAGGGCACCAGTCGCATGGCACCGCCTCTGCCGTGGTGCCATGAATCCGGCCAGATGTCGTAGGCCGCCTCGGCGTACCAGCCGTACATGCGGTTGCCCACGTCGTTGGTGGTCGTGCCGTCGTTGTTGGCACGCAGGTTTGCCGCGTCGCCAAAGTGCCACATGGCAACGTCGCCGCGCAGTTCCAGACGTTTCGCCCAAGCTGGACGGTAGCTGGCCTCAACATCCCATGCGCCGGCCGTGATGGGCTGGCTGTTGTGGCCGCTCAACTGCGTGACATATCCCGAGAGGCTGGTTTCCAATCCGGGCACGCCCGTGTAGGTGAACTTGGCGCCATAGGCCAGGCTGTCGGTCTTGTCATCGGCCTTGTCATAGAGCCGGGGACGCGCCCCGCGCATGCCGCCGCTTCCGGTGATCATGTTGTCGGTGTTGCGCTCGGAGATGCCGGTGCTGATCAGCGCCTCGTACTTGAGCCCCTCTCCAAGGTTGCCCCACACACCTCCTAGGCTTCCTTCCATCCAGGTGCTGGGGATGATCTCCTGGTACAATCGCGGGCGTTCCACCGAGTAGAACGTCGTGGGTTCATGGCGCAGGTTGACGCGGCCCATGGGAACCAGCGAAATGCCCGGCGACCGGATGTTGAAGCGGTCATTGATCAGAAAGTCGGCATAGAACTGCTCCAGCTCGATCTCGCCATCGTAGAACCGCGACGTGGACTTTCCCGAGGCACCGCCATGCTCGATTTCGATTTCAGAGTGAAATTGAATCCAGTCATTGGGTTTGAAGCTGGGAGAAAGCACAAACCGGTGAGGGTCGAAATAGTTGCCGTCGGCGCTGCGCGTCCACTTGTACTTGGCTTCGCCGTAGAATTTGAAGTTGAGCCCGCTGCTGGATTTTTTCTCCAATCCGGCGAAGGGATCCGCAAGGGTTGCCGCGCGATTGGACTTGATTTGGCCGAGCTCCGCTTGCATGGAACGAATCTGCGCCTCCAACTGCTTCACTCGATCCTCCACCGATTGAGCCGATGCCGCCACATTGCCGGCCCAACAAGCCAGCACAGCGACTCTGAAAAGAGAACCCCGTCCCCGGCAAACCAAGCTAACGACATTGAGTATCATTCTCATGAATTGAGGCGAACGATATGCGACTGTGTCTCAATGTCAATTGGCTTTTGAAACTTTCTTGGCCCATCGCCAAGCGCCAAGGAGGTGGCCCATCAGGACCGCCGGAAGCGCCAGTCCGAACCAAAGATGAAGCCGGCTTAGCTGCTCTCTCACTTTCGGATTCTTGGTTCCATCAATCACTTCGGGATAGTAGATGAGCATGCCTGTCAAAATCAGGCCGCCAAAGAGAATTGCGAGGGGAAGTCCCGACTTGATGTTAGCTCGCATGCGCCAGCCTCCCATCATGTGGGCGCGCCAAAGCCAGCCAAAGGCGACGCAGAGCAGGGGGTTCAAGGCGCCATGGATCGCACGGGCCACCGCCATCAGGCTCGAGTTTTCGCGAGCCTGCACCTCCGACGAGAAAAGCGACTGAGGGTCTCCCTTTTCACCGGCACTTGCTCCCCGCCACAAAACGAATCCGGATGCGAAACTCGCCAGCAGCAAGACCAGGAGCACCAACTGGATCGTGCGAGACAACCGTGTGGGGCGGCCTTCCGAAGCCTCGGTCTGAACCATCTCAGCAATTCTTGTTGCGGCAGGCCCCAAGCCGCTTCAACTCTTCGCAGCTTCCCGTGATGCGCAGCTGCTGGCTCTTGATGGCGAAACCCAGCCGGTGTGTGATTTCGTTCTCCAACTGGTCGAGCTTGTCGCTCTCAAACTCGACGATCTTTTCGCAGTCGTTGCAGATGATGTGATTGTGATTGGGATGGTCTGCGTAATTGGGGTCGTAGACCTTGTAGTCCTTGCCAAAGTCCATCTCATGCACCATGCCGCTTTCGGTCAGCAAAGGCAGCGTGCGATAAACCGTGGCGCGCGACACCGTGGCGTCCATTTTGCGCGCCATTTCCAGAAGCTGCTCGGCGGTGAAATGGCGGTCGGTGGCAAACACCGTGTCAACGATCGCCCTGCGCTGGGAAGTGAGCCGCAGGTTTTTTTGCTCCAAGAACTGCAGGAATTTTTCCCGGGCCGCATGCCGCTCAACTTGAGGCATGGGTGAGTATGCTGGGTTGACGGATCCAAAGTCAACGAGGGCTTGTTCAATCTCCTTGCCACCGCCGCCGCCACCGCCCGACGATGCGGCGCATGCGCGTGTCCCTCGTCAACACCGGCACCGAGCTGCTCCTGGGCCGCGTACTCAACACCCACCAGCAATGGCTGGGGGCGCGCATGGCGGCGCAAGGCTGGCCCATCACGCACCAATCCACCGTTCCCGACACGGGGCATGACATTGAACGCGCCCTGCGCGCGGAACTGGCTCAGGGCGGGGTGATCCTCACCACCGGAGGACTTGGCCCCACCAGCGACGACCTGACACGCCAGCATCTGGCGGCCTTGCTGAAACTGCCGCTGCGCGAGGATGCAGAGGTCGCCCGTGCCATCCATGCCCGATTTGACCGGCACCAACGTCCCATGCCGCCCTCGGCTCTGGTGCAGGCGCTCGTGCCCGAAGGCGCCGCCGTGTTGCACAACGCGCAGGGCACCGCCCCGGGCTTGGCGATGGCGCTCGGTGCGCGTCCGGCCATCGCCACGAGCTGGCTCATCATGCTACCGGGCCCGCCGCGCGAATTGCGCCCGATGTTCGATGAGCAAGTGATTCCCTGGCTGCACGGTCACCTCCCGCGGCAGTCGCCCCCTCTCTCATTGACTCTGCGAACCACCGGAATGGGTGAATCGCGCGTCGAGGCGGCCATCGCGGAAATGCTGACACCGCTTCTGGCAGCCGGATTGGAAGTGGGCTACTGCGCGCACAGCGCGGGGGTGGATGTGCGATTATGCGCCAGCGGGCCGGAAGCGGCCGCCACGGTGAATTCCGCCGGGCTTCTCGTGCGGGGTGCGCTGGCGGCGCACATCTACGGCGCCGAGGACGAGACGCTGGAGGAGGTGGTCGTGAGGCGACTGGCGCAAAGCGGCCAGTCGCTGGCGGTGGCCGAGTCCTGCACCGGCGGTCTGCTGGCCCACCGCATCACGAACGTGCCCGGCGCGTCGGCGGTGCTGGTGGCGGGAGTCGTGGCTTATAGCAACCAAGCCAAGTGCTCGCTGCTGGGTGTGCGGGCCGAAACGCTCTCGGCGCACGGCGCCGTGAGCCAAGCCGTCGCGTGCGAGATGGCGACAGGGGTGCGCGAGCGAAACGGTGCAGACTTTGGCCTGGCCACGACGGGCATCGCCGGGCCGGGTGGTGGCAGTGCCGACAAACCCGTGGGCACGGTGTTGATCGCGCTGGCATCGGCGCGGGGCGTGAAGGCAGAGCGTCAGTTCAATCCGTTTGACCGGCCGACCTTCAAGGAGATAACCACGCAACAGGCGCTGAATCGCCTGCGGGTCATGCTGGACGCGGGATCTGAGGCGACCTAGTCCGCGCCGTCGGGGCCAATGGCCTCGACGGGGCAGCCGGCCATCGCCTCTTTGCAGCGGGCCTCTTCGTCCTCGTTTTCGGGCTGTTTGAACACAAACGAATACCCGCCGTCGTCGTTGCGCTTGAAATTGTCCGGCGCCGTTTCACGGCAGAGATCGCAATCGATGCACTGCGTGTCACAGTAGAATTTACCGAGGACGTTGTCCGGGTAGCGGTCTGCCTTGTTCGCCATAGTTCGGAGCGAAAAGTTGCAGACTGCCGCGGGCAATTGCAAGAGCAAATCAGATGCGAGCTTCCAGGATTACCTGAAGAGCGCCACCGCGTCGCCCAACCATTCCAGCAATGCCTGTGGAAAAATCCCCACCCACAAGAGAATCAACCCGCAGGCGATCAGCAGCAGACGCGCGAGAGGCGGCACGGTGATTGCCTCCGATTCGCCGGCTGGTCGCCCCGGAGAGATGCCGCCGCCCCAGTAGATGGCGCGGAGAATCCCAAAGTAGTAGTAGAGGGAGATCACCACGCCGCCGAGCGCCACCACCATCAGCCACAGTTGCGCCGGATGGGGCGAGAGCACCTCAAACGCCGACTGCAAGAGCAGGAACTTCCCTAGGAAACCCATCAAGGGTGGCAGCCCCGCCATGGAAACCACCGAGAGGGTCAGCACCGTGGCCAGCAGCGGCGAGCGTGCGTGAAGGCCCGCCAGCACGGAGAGATCCTCGTCCTCGCCGTCAAGGTGGCAGAGGACGGTGAAGGCCGCCATCACCGCGATGAGATACCCCGCAAGGTAAAACATCATGGCATGGCAACCCTGGGCGCCCGAGGGCGACGCACCCGGCTGGGCGTTGAGCGCCAGCAAACCCAGCAGCAGATAGCCGGCGCTGGCGATGCCCGCATAGCCGAAGAGACGTTTGAGGTTGCGCTGGCGCAGCGCGCACAGGCTGCCGTAGAGAATCGTTGCCCCCGCTAGGGCCGCCAGCACGGTGAGGGTCAGCTCGCGCAGGTCCGGGCGAAGGTGGTGGCAGAGGCGCATCAGCAGCGCAAAACCCGCCGCCTTGGATCCAACGGCCAGAAACGCCGTCACCGGGGCGGGCGCACCCTGGTACACGTCGGGCACCCAAATCTGGAAAGGGAACGCCGCAATCTTGAATCCCAATCCGGCGATCACCAAGAGCAGCCCCAGTCGCAGGAGATGGTCGTGCTCGGCGCTGGGGCAGGCCTTGCCCAGCGCGGCAAATTCCATGGAGCCGGTCGCGCCGTAGACCAGCGCGATGCCATACACCAGCACGGCCGAAGCCGCCGCACCCAGGATGAGGTATTTCACGCCCGCCTCCAGCGAACGCATCTGGCCGCGCTGAAAGCTGGTGAGGACGTAAAAGCTGACGGTGATGAGTTCGATGGACACAAAGAGGGTGATGAAGTTGGTGGCCGATGCCGCCGCCGACATGCCTGTGAGCGCGAAGAGCACCAGCGCGAAAAACTCGGCCAGCCGGGCTCGCAGCGTCCCCGCAAAATCCACCGCCATGAGCAGCACCAGAATGGCCGCCAGCAGGAAGAGGTGCTTGAAGTACCGCGCGAACGCGTCGAGCTTGTAGCCGGGGCCCTCGGTGATGGAATGGCCCGAGCTTAAGAGCGAAAATCCGTCCTGCACCTCGGGCATGAACACGCTCTGTAAGAGCAAGAGACTCATGAGAAACGCGGCGAGATAGCCCAGGTCGCGCTTGCCGCGCGCGGGCGTCCCCAGGTCCAGCATCAGGATTCCCAGGCCCGAGAGGACCATCGCAATCTCCATGCTGTAGAGCATCACGTTCATGCTAGCGGGGGGCTGGGTGCGCGGCGTGGAGCCCCTTGTCGGTCATCGTCGGTTGGTAGCAGCGGTTCATTTTCTGCGTGATCAATCGGGGAAACACGCCCAGCAGCAGCAGCGCGCCCAAGAGCAGCACATAGGGCAGGCGCTCGTTCCAGGTGGTGGCGTCCACGTAGGCTTGATGGACGGCGGGCGTGGGGCCGTGAAGCACCTGGCGCACGGCGCGCAGCATGTACACGGCGCTGATGATGAGCGCCGCCCAGCACGCCAGCACCGTGGCGGCAGGCTGCGATTTCCAGAGGCCAAAGAGCACAGTGATTTCCCCGGCGAAATTGGCAAAGCCGGGCACACCGCATCCGGCCAGCAAAGCCATGAGCAGCGCCGTGCCCACGAAGGGCATCTCGCGCAGGAGCCCGCCCAGTCGCGCCATCTCCAACGTCCGGCACTGCGCGTGCAGGTGGCCGGCCAACCCAAAGGACAGGGCCGCGAGTAGTCCGTGCGCCACCATGACAAGCACGGCGCCGGCGAGTCCCACCAAGTTCAGGCTGGCGATTCCCAAAAACACAAAGCCCATGTGGGCGACGCTGGAATAGCCCAGCATCCCGGTGAGATCCTTCTGGCGCATGGCGACCAGCCCACTCCACAGCAGGCTGGCCAAACCCAGTGCCAAAAGCAGGTGCCACCAAAAATAGGTTGCATCGGCGAAAGGCTGCAGCGGCAGCACCACGCGGATCATCCCATAGAGTCCAAATTTCTTGATCACGCCTGCGTGCATCATTGCCGTGGCGGTGGGCGCGCTGGCGTAGGCAAGCGGCGCCCAGGTGTGGAAGGGCCAGAGCGAAACCAAGATTCCAAAGCCCAGCAGCAATGCGGGCAGGATGAGCGGCCGCAGTCCTTCGCCGAGCCCCGTGCCGTGCGTCTCGGAGAGCATCCGGTAAAGTTCCAAAAGATTGTATCCGGAGAGTTCAGACGAGGGATAGGTGGCGCGGCAGAATTGCGCCAGGCCGATGAGTCCTGCCAGCACGAGGATGGCGCCCGCGCTGAGGTAGAGGGTGACCTTGTAGGCCGCGTAGTTCCGGTTCTCGCCACGGCCCCACACGCCAATCATGATGAAGGTGGGGACGAGTGCGAGCTCGTGGAAGAGATACATGCCAAACAAGTCCAGCGAGACGAAGGCCCCGGAGATGCCCCCGGCCATCAGAAGCAGCAGCACATGAAATTCCTTTTGTCGCGCCGTCACGTCGCGTGCGCAGCAGGCGGCGGCAAATGCCACCAGCGTGGCCATCAGCAGCAGCGCGGCGCTGAGGCCGTCCACCCCCACGTGGTATCCGATGCCCAGCGAGGGCATCCACTGGGTCCGCTCAGTGTACTTGAACTGGTATTGCACCTCCAAAGGCGCGGCGGCCTCGTTGAATTGCGGGGACTGGCTGCGAGCGGCCGCCCACGCCGTGGCAAGGGTGCCTCTGCCCGCAGGCGCACTTTCGAGCGTGGCAAACACCAGCACCGAGGCGAGCAGGGGAAGCAGCGTTGCCACCAGCGTCAGGCGCCGGATGAGGCCCGTGTGCCGCGCCGGGAGCGCGAGGAGCACCAACGCCATCAGCAGGGGCACCAACCAAATGAGAGTCAAGGGCGACATGGTGCTTTAGAGGAACAAGTAGAGCAGCAGCAGCAACCCCGCCGCCATCCAGAGCGCGTAGGTCTGGAGATTGCCCGATTGCAGCAGGCGCAACGCGCTCCCCGCAAAGAGCGCCAGTCCGCTCGCCCCGCGCACCCCGGCGCCGGCAATGAGCCAGCGTTCGGCAAAATCAGACATGTGGCTTAAGAGCTCGTGCGACCAGCGGTTGAGCCAGAGGTAGAGCTCATCAAAATAAAATCGCTGGCGCATGGTGCGGGCAAGCACCCCCCACTGCAAGGGCAGCGGGTCGACGGCCGCACCGCGATAGAATCGCCAGGCCAGTGCCGCGCCCAGCAGCAGCGCGAGGGTTCCGCAGAGCATCGCCCACAGGCTGGCTAGCCTTGGCGGATGTATTTCGGATGGGAACACGCCGAAGGGATGGTCCACCGCAACCAAGGCACCGCTTCCCGCGCTCAACGCAGCAAGGATGAGCATGGGCACCCACATGATGGCCGGCGATTCCTTCGCACGGCCGGCGGCTACATCGCGTGACGCGCCGCCAAAGACGACCAGCACCACCCGGAACATGTAGAGGGCGCTCAGCAGGGCGACGCAAACCCCCACCGCGAAGAGCGGGCGGTTATGGGTGAGCGCGTGGGCAAGGATCTCGTCCTTGCTGAAGAATCCGCCCAGTGGCGGCAGCCCGCCCAGCGCGAGCGTGCCGATGAGGAAGCACCAGAATGTGACGGGCATGCGCGAGCGCAGGCCGCCCATCTTCCAGATGTCCTGCTGGTGATGCAAAGCCCGGATGACCGAACCGGCCGCGAGGAAGAGCAGCGCCTTGAAAAAGGCGTGCGTGGAAAGATGGAACATCGCCGCCGAGGGCGCGCCCAGGCCCACTGCCATCACCATGAAGCCCAGCTGCGAAAGCGTGGAGTAGGCAAGCACGCGCTTGAGGTCGTCCTGTTGAAGGGCGATGAGCGCGGCGAGCAGGGCGGTGCCGCCTCCCACCCACGAGATGACGTGAAGCGCGTCGGGGGTGAATAGGAAAAAGACCCGGCAGAGCAGGTAGACACCGGCGGCCACCATCGTCGCCGCGTGGATGAGCGCGGAGACGGGCGTGGGGCCTTCCATGGCATCGGGCAGCCACACGTGAAGGGGGAACTGCGCTGACTTGCCCACGCAGCCGCAGAAAATCAGCAGGCCCGCCAGCGTCGCCGAGGTGCCCAGCAACTCGGGGTTGACGGCCAGTTTTTCGGCAAGCGCCCCGAGGCCGACGGTGCCCGTGATTGACCAGACCATCAGGATGCCGATGAGAAAGCCCAGGTCGCCCACGCGGTTGATGATGAGGGCCTTCTTCGCGGCGTCGGCGGCGCGGGGTCTCTCAAACCAGTGCCCGATGAGCAGATAGCTGGAGACGCCCACCAGCTCCCAAAAAATGAAGAGTTGCACCAGGTTGCCGGCCATCACGATGCCCAACATGGAAAAGGTAAAAAGGCTCAAGCCCGCGAAGTACCGGGGGATGGCGCGGTCCTCGCGCATGTAGCCCCACGAGTAGATGTGGATGAGGCTGGCCACACCCGTGACCACCAGCAGCATCCAGAGGCTCAGGTCATCGAGCTTGAACCCGAAGCTAAGCGTCAATGAGCCGGCGGCCAGCGCGTCGCCAGCCTGAAGCCAGATGAGCGGATGTTCGGGCACTCCTTTGCCGCGGCAGGCGACCCAGAGGCCCACGCTGCCGATGAAGCTCAAGAGCACCCCGCCGATGGACAGCGCCGCGCTGGAGGCCGAGCTCATCCGGCCCCGCAGCAAAATGGCCACCGCGGCGGCCAAGGGTGCGAGCAACACCAGCCAGGGCAGTGTGATGAGGAGAGACTCGGGCACGGCTAGAGTTTGAGCGAGGTGATGTCGGTGGCATCGGTGCTCTGGCGCTGGCGGTAGAGTGCAACGATGAGCGCCAACCCCACGGCAACCTCCGCCGCCGCGACGGTGATGGTGAAGAACACCATCAGTTGTCCGTCCAGATTGCCGTGGAACCGGGAGAAGGCCACGAGCGCCAGGTTCGCGCCGTTGAGCATCAGCTCCAGACCCATGTACATTTCAATCAGGCCGCGATGGAGCAGCACGGCCAAGAGTCCGGTGCAAAAGAGTCCGGCGCTGACGACGAGATAATGAGGCAGGCCGATGTCCGTCATTCCGCCTCCCGTTGGCTCAGCATGATGACTCCCACCATCGCGACCAGCAGGAGCACCGAGACGATCTCGAATGGAAAGAGGTGTTGCGTGAAAAGGAGCCGGCCCAAGTCGCGCGTCGAGCCCACGGCCGCCTCCGTGCCTGCAGGTGCCTGCCGCAGCGCGCCGAAGAGCAGCGCACCCAAGCCCGAAACAGCGGCCAACCCCAGCACGGCGGCAAAGGCACCGACGCGGCGCCGTTCGCTCTCGCGCAGGTCCATGAGCATGATGACAAAGAGGAAAAGCACCATCACCGCGCCGGCGTACACGAGGACTTGGATGGCCGCCAGGAAGTAGGCATGCAGGAGCACAAAGAGGCCGGAGAGGGCGATCATGGCCAGCACCAGAAACATCGCGCGGGTCACCGGGTTGCGGCTGAAGGGATTAAACGCCACCAGCAGGCCCGACATGAGCGCCAGCGCCGCGAACAGATAGAAAAGCGTCGCGTGCATCTATCCTTTCAAGGGGAAGGTTTGTTGATCGTCGGCCTCGCGCTGCTTGTGTTCCCACTTGCCATGCCCGTCCGCATGCGTGCCGCCGCGCTCGAGCAGCTCACGCATATTAAACACAAGGTCGCCGCGGCGCGTGGCGGTCAGCGCGTAGTCGCGGCGCATCAGCTTGGGGTCGTAGCCCGCGTAGTAATCCTTGGCCAGAAAGATGGCTTCCTCCGGGCACACCTCCTCGCAGTACCCGCAGAAGATGCACCGCAGCATGTCGATCTCAAACTCTGCGGGCATCTTTTCTGCGGGGGGACGGTCGGCGGGCGGGCCGTCCAAGCCCGGCGGGACGATCCGGATGGCCTTGGGCGGACAGACAAATTCGCAGAGCTGGCAGGAGACGCACTTGGTGTTTCCCTTTGAATCACTCACCAGATAGGGCGCGCCGCGATAGCCGGGCGGGACGGTCCAAAGTTCCTCGGGATAATTGAGTGTGGCCTTGAATTGCTGATCCCGTGTCTTGTCGCCGTAGACGCCCGACTTGCGCCACGAGAAAAGGTGCCCCAGCGTGACGCGCAAGCCCGCGTAGAGTGCGGGCAGGTACAGGCGCTCGTACCATTTCAACGTGGGCCTTGGGACAACCATGGGTCAGGACTTTGTGGATTGCCAGAACAACACCGCGGCGGTGGCCACAATGTTGGCCAGTGCCAGCGGCACCAGTCGCTTCCATCCCAGTTGCATCAGTTGGTCGTAGCGGAATCGCGGCAGCATCCAGCGCACCCAGATGAACACCGCCATCAGCACGATCACCTTGGCGAGGAACACCGCGATTTGCAGAACGCCAACGCCCAGACTAGTCGCCGGCTGGTTGAGTCCAGCCACGGGCAGCGTCCAGCCGCCAAAGAAAAGCACCACCATCATCGCGCTGACCGCCACCATGGCGGCGTATTCGCCCAGGAAGAAGAGCGCAAATTTCATCGAGCTGTACTCGGTGTGGTAGCCTCCCACGAGTTCCGATTCCGATTCGGCCATGTCGAAGGGCAGCCGGTTGGTTTCTGCAAACGCCGCGATGAGGAAGATTGCAAAGGCCAGCGGCTGCTTAAACACGAGCCATGCACCGCCGGCTTGATAGGCGATCACCTGGCCCAGGTTCAAGTCTCCCACGAGCAGGAACACGGGGATGACGCTCAGTCCCATCGCAATCTCGTACGAAATCATCTGCGCGCTGGCGCGGATGCCGCCCAGCAACGGGTACTTGGAATTGCTCGCGTAGCCCGCCAGCACGATGCCGTACACGCTGAGCGAGGTGATGCCAAAGGTGTAGAGGATGCCCACGTTGAGGTCGGCCATCACCATGGGTTGCGCCCCCAACACCGAGCCAAAGGGGATGACCGCCAGGGTGAGCAGTGCGGGCACCATGGCCACCATTGGCGCGAGCCAGAAGTAGGCCGTGCGCACGTGCGCGGGCGTGAAGTCCTCCTTGAGCAGAACCTTGACGCCATCGGCCAGCGGCTGGCCCAGCCCCCAGACGCGGACGTTCGTGAAGGGAATCCCGACGCGGTTGGGGCCAACGCGATCCTGGATCCACGCGGAGATTCGCCGCTCGGCCACGACCGAATACGCCACCAGCGGCAGCACGATGGCAAACACCGCCACGAGGATTTTCAAGAGGCCAAAGAGCGCAAACTGCTCCTGCGCCGACAGCCCTGCGATGGCGTTGTTGATCCAGTCGATCATGGCAGCGCGATGGTCGCTCCTGTTTCGCCCAGACCGCCCCACGTCACCTTCGAGTAGGCGGGCAGGGCCGCTGCCATTTTGGCGAACACACCTTCCAAGGTGGGCGCGGCACCCGGCGCCCCTTTGCCGGAGATGAGCTCACTGAGAAACTCCCATTCGGCGCGCGCGTCGCCGGGCGGCTCCACCGCCTTCATGAATTTCTGCACGCGCCCCCCGGCATTGGTGAAGCTGCCGTGCTTCTCAAGATGGGCGCAACCCGGCAGCAGCAGATGCGCGGCGGCCGTGGTCGCGCTGGGCAGAATATCACTGACAATGAGGGTCTCAAGCCGGGCCAGCAGTTCGGCGCTGATGCCGTGCCGCGTTACATCCTCGCCGAGGACGAAGAGTGTCCGGATTACACCCGATGCAATGCCTTCAGCAATTTGAGGCAGTCGCGAGCCCATCGGCGCGCCAGCGATGCCCGCAATCCGTGCGCCATTGCTGTTGGGATTTTTATCGCCATGCACCAGCAGGGAGTCGCCTGCGCCGTCGCGTGGGACTGAGTCGGTGAGTGCTCCCAACCGATCTGCGAGGGTTTTTATCAGAAACAATTCCTCATTGGACAGGCGGGCGCTGGCCACGATCGCCACGCTGCCGGGTGCCGCGCGGTGGAGGCGGCCGGCGATGTCCCCCAACGCCACGTCCCAAGTGGACTTTTGCCCGCGCACCAGCACGTCCTTGAGGCGGTCGGCCCGCCCAACCCACCGGTGGTTCAATCGGCCCTGATCGCACATCCAGCAGTCATTGACCGCGTTGTTCTCCCTTGGCACGAAGCGGTAAATCCTCTCCTCGCGCGAGCTGACCACGATGTTGCAGCCGGTGGCGCAGCTGGCGCAGACCGACTTGGTTTCCTTGAGGAACCACACGCGCATCTGAAATCTGAAATCCTTGGAGGTCAGCGCGCCCACAGGACAGAGGTCCACGGTGTTGAGCGTGTAGTTGTTGTCAAAGCCGCCCTCGCTCCACGCGGCGATGGTGTTAAAGCTGCCGCGATTGACGATCCCCAGCGCATCGTCGCCGGCGATGTCGCGCGTGAAGCGGATACAGCGCGTGCAGAGGATGCACCGCTCGTCATCGAGCATGATGCGTGGGCCCAAGTCCACGGCCTTGGGCTTGTGAACCTTGGTCTCGACGAAATGACTCTGCGCCTGCCCGTGCTCGACGGAGTATTCCTGCAGCTTGCATTCGCCGGCCTGGTCGCAGATGGGGCAGTCCAAGGGATGATTGACCAGGAGCGATTCCAGCACCGCCTCGCGCATTTGCTTCGTCGCGGGCGAACTGGGATAGATTTCCATTCCGGGCGAGACGGGAGTCGCGCAACTGATGGCGCCGCGCGGCGTGCCCGGCTCATAGGGCAGCACCGACTTGGCGATTTTTGGCGTGCCGTCGTCATTGAGTGCGGGCCTGCGGTCGGGCCCCATTGAAGGCGTGCCAAATTCGACCAGGCACATGCGGCAATTTCCCGCCACAGCCAGCTTGGGATGGTAACAGTAATGCGGCACCTCGACGCCCGCCAAATCGCACGCTTGCAGCATCGTCGTGGGCTGCGGCTTGCCCTGCCAGTCGGGCATCAACTTCGGCACCTCGATCTCGCGGCCGTCCACCTTGATCTTGATCTTCTCGATCGGCGGCGGCGCGGCGGGCGCGGGCTTGGTTTCGGTTGTCGCTGGAGCGGGCATCGGGGAATTCAGTTCAAAGTTTCCATGACTGGCGAACCAACTTGGCAATCTCTGTGAAAAGCGCCGCGTTCGCTTCAATCATCTGCTTATCCACGGCCAACCTGAGGTATTGATTCTTCACCGTGTAGGGAATTCCTTTCTCGTCCAACTTGGCGCAGATTTCGGTCCTCTCGATCTCAGTCGCCGAAAACACCATCCGGGCCTTCTTCTTTGTCCTCTTTGCAGTCCCGGGGAACCAGAAGCACATGTCGTTGCCGAGATAAAACCGATGCAGGACTTCACGTAACCTATTTCGACTCCCGGATAGTGGGGCTGGACTATTGGCAATAGAGCTTTCGCCGCCTCGACGACCCACGGGGCTTTTTCCTGCCAGAAATTTTCGTCCACGCGGCCAGACACTGAATCGCGCTCGATTTCCGGCTCTTCGTAGATGTCGAGTATGCGTGTGAAGTGCAAGCCCCGTTGTCCAGCCACTTCCACTACGGACACTTGAATCGCCATGATGGGAATGGAGAGGCTGAGAAGCTGAATGACGTTGAAGAAGCGACGGTTGATGGTTTCGGCAATCAGCACCGCAGTGTGTTGGCGCTGTGGCCAGCGTCTCTTTTCCAAATCCCAGTATTCAATCGTGCGGATGATGTGGCTTTCGTCAGTTGCACCCAACATCACCTCGACTTCATACATCGTATCGTCTTCCGGGTCTTTGAGCAGCAAGTCGAGCCTTCCACCGCTCGACTGCCGGCGCTCTCGTCGAACAGGCTCCAACTCACCAAGTCCAAGGATGCTTGGGTTGTTGAAAATCTGATCCTGCAGCCAATACTCATCGAGTCCGCAGTCGCGAATGCGGAGAGCCTTTGAGATGGAGATCGGGTCTGTCATGGCTCGTGGTTAGGGGTTGCGGTGGTTTTCTGTGGGGCAACGGCACCCTTGGCTTCGAACTCGGGCTTGAACTTCTTCACGAAGCTCAGCACCGGCCATGCGCAGGCTTCGCCGAAGGCGCAGATGGTGCGGCCCTGGATGTTCTGGGAAATGTGTAGGAGCTGATCGGCGTCCTCCTTTCGGCCCTGCCCATGCGTCATGCGATGGAGCGCCTTGCTCATCCACAAGGCACCTTCGCGGCAGGGCGTGCACTGGCCGCAGCTTTCGTGGGCGTAGAACTCGGCAAGGTTGGCCAGACACTCGACCATGTCGCGCGTGTCATCCATCACGATGATGGCGCCGGAACCGGACATCGTGCCCGCGGCGGCGAGCGAGTCGAAGTCGTAGGGCAGATCGAGCAGCGGCACTTGGGCAGTGATCACCTGACCGTCGGTACCCTTGCGCTTGAGGGTGAACACCTCTCCGGCCTTGAGAACCTTTGCCGAGGATCCACCGGGAATCACGGCCTTCAACGAACGGCCGGGCCGCAGTCCGCCGCCAAATTGTGGGTGGTGGATGAGTTCACCCAGCGTGACCTTGCCCACCTCGATTTCAAAGTAGCCGGGGCGCTGCACGTCTCCGCTCAAACACACAATGCGCGTGCCGGTATTGTTGGGAGTGCCGAGGCGGGCGTATTCGGGCGCGCCCATCGCCACAATGTGCTTCACATGGCAGAGCGTCTCCACGTTGTTGACGATGGTGGGGCAAAGGTAGAGGCCCAGGGCGGCGGGGAAGTAGGGTGGCTTGATGCGCGGGTAGGCGCGCTTGCCTTCGAGCGACTCGATGAGGCCGGTTTCCTCGCCGCAGATGTAGGCGCCCGCGCCGCGATGCACCCAGATGTCCAGATTGTAGTCGGTGCCCAGAATGCTCTTGCCCAGAAAGTTCGCGGCCCGGGCCTCCTCGATCGCCCGTTCGAGAATCCTCGCTCCTTGGGCAAACTCGCCACGGATGTAAATGTAGGCCAGCTTCACGTCGTTGGCCCAGCAGGCGATGATCATGCCCTCGAGCAACTGGTGCGGATCCTTGTGGATGATCTGACGGTCCTTGAAGGTGCCCGGCTCGGATTCGTCGGCGTTGCAGATGAGATACACGGGCTTGCCGCTCTTGCGGTCCACGAAGCTCCACTTCAACCCGCACGAAAAGCCCGCGCCGCCGCGCCCGCGCAGACCGGACGAGAGCACTTCCTTGCGAACCTTCTCCGGGCCGCTGACGGTGCCACCATCAGGCGAGACACGCGGCCCCATGGCGAAAGCCTTCTTCAAAGCCTCGTAGCCGCCGTGCCGCAGATAGCAGTCCAAGTCCTGCGTGTAGCCGGGCTGGTCGGCGTGCTTGAGGATGAGGCGGTATTCCTGCGGCATGGCTTGACTCTCAATGCGAATTGCCTAGCGTAGCCCACGCGCCGCACTGCCCGATGGTGTAACGGTAGCACAACAGACTCTGGATCTGTTTGTCATGGTTCAAATCCATGTCGGGCAGCCAATTCATCGGCATCCCCCCAAGAGTTCATCCGCCCGCGAGGACGTGACGGCTTCGTGGAACTCCTCGTTGCACATCATGACTGGTGCGGTGCCGCAGCCCGCGATGCATTCGACGAACTCCACCGAGCAGCGGCCGTCGGGGGTCGTTTGCAATGCGTGGTCTTTGGGGTCAAGCCCGAGCCGTCCGCAAAGATGTGCATGCAAGTCGTGTGAGCCGGCCATGGCGCAGCTGAGCGTGCGGCACACCTTAAAAACATTCCGGCCTGCAGGCGCCTGCCGGAACATGGGATAGAAGGTGACAAGCTCGTGGATGTTGATGGGCGCAAGCCCCAGCTTGCGTGCGATCCATAGGGTGGCGTCGCGCGAGATGTGCCCGAAGTGCTCCTGCAGGGCGTGCAGCACCATGAGCGAGGCGCTGCGCCGCTCCGGATAGCGCGTGAGCAGCTCATCCACCCGTGATTCAAGCGAGGAGGGGACTTGGAAGCTCATCGGTCGCACTCTCCCATCACGAAGTCAAGCGAGCCCAGGATGCTCACGACGTCGCTGATCATGTTGCCCGGCAGCAGCCGCGGAAGGATGCTCAAGTTGCAGAACGAAGGGGCACGGATTTTCAGCCGGTGCGGCGTGCCTCCGCCGCGGGAGTTGATGTAAAAACCCAGCTCGCCCTTTGGGTTCTCCGCGCTGAAATAGACCTCGCCGGGTGGCGCGTTCACCCCCTGCGTGACCAAGATAAACTGGTGAATCAGTTCCTCCATGCGGGTGAGCACCTTGTCCTTGGGCGGCAGCACCACCTTGGGATCGGCGACGTTGATGGGCCCGCCGGGAAGCTGCTTCAAACACTGGCGCAGCAGGCGCACGCTCTGCCTCATTTCCTCCATGCGGACGAGATACCGGTCGTAGCAGTCGCCGACGGCGCCCACAGGAACCTCAAACTCCAGCCGGTCGTAGATCAAATAGGGATGCGCCTTGCGAAGATCATGCGCCACGCCGCTGCCTCGCAGGTTGGGGCCGCTTAAGCCCGAGTCCACGGCGTCCTTTGCAGAGATGATGCCCACGCCCTGGGTGCGGCCCATGAAGATGGGGTTGCGCGTGAGCAGCCGTTCCGTTTCGTCAAAGTTGACCTCCACCTCGTTTAGAAAAGTCTCAAGCTCGCTCGTCCAGCCAGCGGGCAGGTCGCGCGAGAGGCCGCCAATGCGCGTGTAGGTGGCGGTGAAGCGCGCGCCGGTCAGGGCCTCGATGAGGCTGTAGATTTTCTCGCGCTCTGTAAACGTGTGCAGGAACACCGTGAAGGCGCCCACGTCCATCGCAAACGCGCCCAGCCCCAGCAGGTGGGCGGAAATGCGGGCCAGTTCGCAGCAGATGACACGAATGTACTGGCAACGCTCTGGAAGCCGGTCGTGGATGCCCAGGAGCTTCTCCACCGCCAGCGCGTAGGCCACGTTGTTGGCCAGCGGCGCCAGATAGTCCAGCCGATCCGTGTACGGGATGAACTGGGTGTAGGTCATGTTCTCGGCGATTTTCTCATCGCCGCGGTGCAGGTAGCCAATCTCCGGCTGGGCGCGCACGATGACCTCGCCGTCCAGTTCCAGCGCCAGTCGCAACACCCCGTGCGTGGCGGGGTGCGATGGCCCCATGTTGAGAGTCATGATCTGACCGGGATCAGTGCCGCCCCGGCTGCGCGCACCGGTGTCTCCAATCAGCAGGCTTTGGGAGGTGGACATCTCTTTAGCCTTCGGATTGGCGTACGCGCGGTTCGCGCGCCTGGGTGTCGCGTCCCCCGGCGGCGGTGACAAAGGGGCCGCCTTCCAGTGGCGCGCGTTCGGTAAACGCGACCCCCGGTACATCCGTCGGACGGCCCGCCAGCGGAAAATCCTTTCTCAAGGGAAAGTACGGATAGCCTTCCCACATGAGGATGCGGCGCAGGTCGGGATGGCCGGCAAAGCGCAACCCCATCATGTCGTAGATTTCGCGTTCGTGCCACTCGGCCGCGCGCCACACACCGCACACGGTGGGCACTTCGCCCTGTTCCTCAGCGACGGCTGCTTTCAACCGCAGGCGGCACCCGTGACGCATGTTGTAGAGCTCGTAAACAAGCGTAAATCGGGGGGCCTCACCAAGGTTGTCGATGGCGGTGATGTCCGTGAGAAAATCAAATCCCAGCGAGTCCTTGGCGTGGGCGCAGACTTCCGCCAGGCGCGCGGCATCGGCCAATTGCAGCGTCACTTCGCCACGAAACTCCATCGGGCCGGACAACACCGCCCCAAAGGCTGTGCGCAAAGTTTGGGCTGACTCGACTGCGGTCATCGGTCTGGATCCGACTCAGACGGGAGTGGCTGCTATCGCCCTGCCGACGGGCTCCTTCGCCACGCGCTTTTGCAGGGTCAGCAGGGCTTCGAGCAATGCTTCCGGCCGTGGCGGGCAACCAGCCACATAGACATCCACCGGGATGATTCGATCGACACCCTGGAGCACGGCGTAGCTGCGATACATGCCGCCGGTGCTGGCGCAGGCTCCCATGGCGATGACCCATTTGGGCTCGGCCATCTGGTCGTAGATGCGCTTTACCGCCAGCGCCATCTTGTAGGTGACGGTGCCCGCAACGATCATGACATCGGATTGGCGCGGTGAAAATCGCATGACCTCGGAGCCAAACCGGGAGATGTCAAACCGGCTGCACCCTGACGCCATGAGCTCAATGGCGCAGCACGCCAGGCCCATGGGCATCGGCCAGAGGGAGTTTTTCCGGAACCAGTTTAATGCAGCGTCCAGCTGCGTATGGATGCATTCCCCCTCCACCTTCGAGTTGTAGCCAACATGAGTCATGTCCTTCATGGCCGGCCTGCGCATCCCCTGCTTTGCAAACAGGCTAATGACGGCCCCAATGCCGGGCAAGTGAATTTGTGATTTATTTCACAATCTTTGGCGGGGTACCCCTTCTGGGCAGGAATCGTGCCGGGCAACCCGCTTTCTAGGGGTCGGCTGCGTTTTCTGAATTTTGTCAAAAATGATGATGCGGTCACTTGACAGTCGGGTGATTCGACAACATATTTCCCGGCATTTTTTAAGGATACATGGCCAAGAAACCCTCCTCAAATTCGCCCCGCCCCGCCCCTCCGAAAGCCAAAGCAAGCCGAGGCGCAACCAAAGTTAATCGCCCTCGTCCCGCCACTCATTCGGGCGAGGCACCTGCTGCAACGGCAACGAATGGGGCGCGAACGCGCGGGCGGCGACCTGCACCTTCCTCGTCCGTGGAAGATTCGCCCCGAACCCTCCCGATTTTGGCGCCGGCGCACGCCCAATTGCGCCGCGCCGAGAGCAAGGCGGCGGTGGAAGTGGGCGAGTACAACGCCGCTGAGAAGCTCAAGGAACTGCTCGCGCTGGCGAACGAACAGGGCCACCTGACGCACAATGATGTCAAGGAGGTCATTGCCGACTACCAGCTGACCCAGGAACAGCAGGACAAGCTCCATGCTGACCTTCGCAACCACGAGGTCGAACTGGTGGATCAGGCCGACGTCGACAGCGCCGATCGCGGCCGGCCGGCCGAGCAAGCGGAAGAGAAGGACAAGCTCGACATCCTCGACGACCCCGTGCGGATGTACCTGCGGCAGATGGGGCAGGTGCCCTTGCTGACGCGAGAGCAGGAAGTGACCATCTCCAAGCGGATCGAGGCGGCGGAGAATGAGGTCAAACGCATCATCTATTCCTTGGGTTTTACAGGCAAGGACCACATTGCCCTAGCTGATAAGCTCCTCGGCGAACCACCGAAGGAGCGGTTTGACCGCGTCATCGTGGACAAGAAAATTGACTCGCGCGACAAGCACCTCAAGGAACTGCGCGCGCTCATCAAGGTGGTCCGGGCCGTGGACCGGAAGGTGGATGAGAAGTTCATCGAGTTGCAGAAGGCGAAGCCCAAGGGGCGAGCGCAGGCTGAGAAACGCTTCCAACAACAGGATCAGCGGCTGCAAAAGACCTTCCCCAAGTTCTACTACAAGCAGCGAGTGATCGAAGAGATGGCCATTGTGGCGGACAATGTGCACGACAAGATTCAGGCCTGCTATGGCGCCCTGCAGCAATTGCGCAAGGAGAGGCCCAGTGCCCACAGCAAGTCCAGCATCGACACTGAGCAGCGCAAACTCGATGCGCTGGAGCTCTTAGCCCGTATGCCTGCGGAGGCCTATCTGGAGTCCTACCGGCAGCTTCAGCACTTCGCCCGACAGGCGCAGCAGGCCAAGACGGAGATGGTGGAGGCCAACCTGCGCCTCGTCATTTCCATTGCCAAGAAATACACGAATCGCGGCCTGTCGTTTCTCGATCTCATCCAGGAGGGCAACATGGGCCTCATGAAGGCGGTTG
>SXGR01545869.1_pt1 | contig 32665 bp, 37 predicted proteins | sample 3174711 | NCBI WGS metagenome assembly SXGR01 (sample SAMN11356860, study PRJNA531348) | freshwater metagenome | isolation source: freshwater sample F1-60 | place: China: Fuxian Lake, Yuxi | collected 2017-12-25 | reverse complement strand
GATTTGGCTGCCTGCGTGCCCGAAGAGTCGAACTCGGCGCCCTGCCCGATCACGATCGGGCCGGACCCTAGCAGGAGAATGCGGTGGATATCGGTACGGCGCGGCATGTGGCGGACGTATAAGGCGGGTAGCGGGCGAGTAGGGCCGGTGACGGGAAAACTACACTTTGGTTACGCCATTTCTGCTGCGACCACGTCTCGAATGACGTCCTTGAGCCCAAGCCGCGCGGTCCAGCCGGTATCGGCATGGAGACGCTGTGGACTCCCGGAGAGGTGCGGCAGGTCTGCAGCCCGCTGCAACGCCGGATCCGGCGTGAATTCGATCGGTGCGCTGACGATGGCTGCGATCTGGGCGGCGAGATCACCAATCGTGACCGCGACGCCGCTGCTGACGTTGTAGACCTCACCGGGGAGGCCATGCTCCACCAAGGCCACGTATGCGCGGGCGACGTCTTCGACATGAAGAAAATCGCGGGCGACGCTCGTGTTGCCGATCGTGACCGTCCGGTCGCCTGCACGGGCTGCTGCGACAACACGCCGCACCAGCCCCGGAATGACGAAGTCCGTGGATTGTCCGCGACCGCTGTGATTAAACGACCGAGTGCATACAACGCGCACACTCGCTCGGCGAAACGCGGCGAGCGCAAACTGCTCCTGCGCCATCTTGCTCGCGGCGTACGGCGAGAACGGCCGGCACTCGGCGGCTTCGGTCAGCGGGAGGGCGCTCGCCTCGTGTCGCCCGTACTGCTCCCCGCTGCCCACGATGAGCACCACCGGATCAAGCGTGCCGGCGGCGCGGCGCTCCTCAACGACGTCGAGGAGCCGGACGGCGATGCCGACGTTCGTATCCAAGGCGAGCGACGGGTCACGACTCGCCGCAGGAACAAACGACACAGCTGCTAGGTGAAAGATGACGTCTGGCATGGCATCGTCCACGGCGCCGCGCACCGAGCCAGCATGGAGCAGATCGTCGCGGCGCCAGCGGACGAGCACGTGATCGTCCACCGAGAGAATCCCCGGCGCTGGCGCGCCGACGAGCGACGACCCGGTCACGTCCCATCCAGTCCGAACCAGCTCGCGACAGAGCCACTGCCCCGCGAACCCGCCCGCTCCGGTGACGAGGGCCCGACGCGCCGCCACGCTAGCGAACGCCGGCGGCGGCGCTCGCGGCGCGGTGCAGCTCAACGTCAGCGTCGACCATCATCCGCACGAGATCGGGGAAGCCGACCTTTGGCTCCCAGCCGAGCACCTCGCGCGCGCGGGACGGATCGGCAACCAGCAACTCGACTTCGGCAGGGCGCATGTAGCGCGGGGCGTGACGGACATGCTTGGTGTAATCGAGCCCTTTGTACGAGAACGCCTCTTCGCACAGCTGGCGCACGCTCCAAGTCTTGCCAGTGCCCACCACGAAATCGCTAGGCTCCGACTGCTGCAGCATCCGCCACATCGCGTCCACATAATCGCCGGCAAAGCCCCAGTCGCGGCGCGCGTCAAGCGTGCCGAGTTCAACGTGGTCGCTCATCCCCAGCATGATCCGCGCCACGGCGTCAGTAATCTTGCGCGTCACGAATTCGAGCCCGCGACGCGGGCTCTCGTGGTTGAACAGGATTCCGCTCACGGCATAGAGCCCGAACGACTCGCGGTAGTTCACCGTGATCCAGTGCGCGTAGACCTTGGCGACGCCGTACGGCGACCGTGGATAAAAGGGCGTGCTCTCACGCTGTGGTGTCTCGATCACCTGGCCAAACTGTTCGCTCGAACTCGCCTGGTAGAAGCGGGCCTTTGGCGCCGCCCGTTTCATGGCCTCAAGCAATCGGGTCACGCCAAGCGCGGTGAACTCCCCCGTAAGCACGGGCTGCGTCCACGATGTGGCCACGAAGCTCTGTGCCGCGAGATTATAGATCTCATCAGGCTTAGCCTCCGCGATGGCGTCGACGAGTGAGGTCTGGTCGAGCAGATCAGCCGAAACGAGCTCGAGGCGGTCGACGATGTGCGCAATACGCTCGTACGGCGTGGTTGAGCTTCGCCGGACAATCCCCACCACACGATACCCCTTGGCCAGCAACAGCTCAGCGAGGTAAGAACCGTCTTGGCCGGTGATGCCGGTAATCAGCGCGGTAGGCATGGGGACGGGAATGCAAAGGGAATGGGGGCAAGTACCACGGAGACACCACGGCGAAGCCGAGCGGACAAAGCCTGCAACGCATATACCGGAAATCTGCACCAGTCCCTGCCCCAGCCGCACCTTGAACACGTCTGCGAAGGGCAAGAAAAAAAGGGAGCCCGCGATGGGCTCCCCTCGTTCAACGCACTCACGGTCACTTCGCGGCGACGGCGGCAATCGCTGCCGCACCGCGCGGCGCGCGGCGGATCTTGTTGGCATGCAGGCAGCGCGTGCACACCTTGATTCGGGTGACTTTCCCGTCGATCAGGATCCGCGCGACCTGCAGGTTGGGCTTCCACGTGCGGCGCGTCTTGTTATTCGCATGCGAGACGGCGTTCCCAAAAGTCACGCCCTTCCTGCAGGTGTAACACTTATGACGATCGATAGCCATTGATTATTCCCCAACCAGCTCAATGCGCGCCATTTCCGCCGCGTCACCCTTGCGGTGGCCGGTCTTGATGATGCGTGTGTATCCACCCTTTCGCGTCGCGAACTTTGGACCGATCTCTTGAAAGAGCTTATCGGCAGCGGCGCGCTTATGGACGTGACGTCCAGCTAGGCGACGTGTATGGAGCGTGCCAGCCTTGGCCTTTGTGATGAGTTTCTCAATGAACGGCCGCAGCTCTTTGGCCTTGGCTTCGGTCGTGAGAATGGCGCCCTGCTCGATGAGCGAGGTGGCCAGGTTGCGAAGCAGCGCAAGGCGCTGTTCGCTGGTGCGGCGCAGTGAGCGCCCAGCTTTACGGTGTCGCATGTGCTATTCCTCGACGTCGTCGGGCGCGTTTGCGGCGGCGCGGCTCGGCGGAGTGCCCCAGTCGGTGACGCGAATGCCGTCCTCGACTTCCTCGAACCGCATGCCAAAGTTGAGTCCTTCACGCTCGAGCAGGTCGGCGATTTCCTGGAGCGACTTCTTCCCAAAGTTTTTTACTTGGAGGATCTGCTGTTCTGTAAGTCGCACAAGATCGCCGAGCGTGCGCACGGCAGAGTTCTTGAGCGAGTTCACCGAACGCACTGACAATTCAAGGCTGTCGATCGACATCGCGAGCAGCAACGAGAGGCGCGCCGCGTTCGACGTCGCATCGCCAACGGCTGCAGCCGCGTGCGAGCCGAAACCGGCGAAATATTGGAAGTGCGTCTGTGCGAGCGCGGCGGCGTAGCTCACCGCCTCTTCTGGCGTCACGGTGCCGTTTGTCTCGACCGTGAGGACGAGGCGATCGTAGTCGGTACGCTGACCGACACGGGTTTCGCTGACCGAGAAGTTGACGCGACGGACCGGCGAGTAGAGCGAATCCACGCGCACGAGGTCGACGGGGAGGGAGCGGTCGGCGGGGTGCTGATCGGACTCGACGTATCCGCGGCCCTTGTTGACATACAGCTCAACCGAGAGATCCCGATCGTCCTGCAGCGTGAACAGGTGGTGCTTGGGGTTCACAACGCGGACGCCATTCTGGTTCTCGACCGCGGCGGCCGTGACGGCACCGGCGCGCGATACGTTGAACCGAATGATCGCCTCTTCGACATCATCGTCAAGCTGGAGCGTCAGCGTCTTGAGGTTGCCGATGATCTGATGCACGTCTTCGACAACGCCCTGTATGGTCTGGTGCTCGTGCAGCACGCCCTCGATGCGAAAGCCCCAGACCGCAGAGCCGCGCAGCGACGACAGCAGCATGCGCCGCATGGCGTTGCCGAGCGTGTGACCGAAGCCACGCTCCAGCGGCTGCAGCCGAAACTCGGCGATGTTCTGATTGTCGTCACGCTTGGTTGCTTCTACGAGCGCCGGTCGAACGAGACCGCGCAGATCGATTGCTTGTGCCATGTATTCAGTCCTTAGTATTGGTCAGGCAGCGCTCTCGCGTCACCTACGCCCTGCCCCGCCCCTGACGCGCGGCAGGCCCGTCGGAATGTCAGGGATCCGACCTATGCACACCCACTACTTCGAGTACAACTCCACGACCAGCTGTTCCTGCGCAGCGATCGGAATCGCCGTACGTACCGGCCGCTCCAGCATGCGACCCGTGAACGACTCCTTGTCCACGGCAAGCCAGGTCGGCGCCGAACCGCGCGACGACTGTTCCAGCGACACGAGCACGGCGAGCAAGCCACGCGAGCTTTCACGCACGCGGACCGCCATGCCCGGATCCACGACAAAGCTGGCCACATCCACCGTCTTGGCGTTCACTTCGATGTGACGGTGACGAATCAGCTGGCGGGCGGCGCGGCGGCTGGCCGCGAAACCCATCCGGTAAATCATGTTGTCGAGCCGGCTTTCAAGCGCGGCGAGCAGGTTGTGACCGGTGACGCCGGGCAGCGAGCTCACCTTCTCGAACGTGTTGCGGAACTGTTTTTCGGTGAGGCCATACGTGCGCTTGATCTTCTGCTTCTCGCGCAGCTGCTTGGCGTACTCCGACACCTTCCGACGGCGCGCCGTATTCTGTCCGTGTTGACCGGGAGCATAGGGGCGGCGCTCAACGGGGCACTTCTCCGTGAAGCACTTGGTGCCCTTGAGAAACAGCTTGGTGCCTTCGCGACGGCACTGGCGGCAGGCGGGTCCGGTATAACGCATTGCTTAGACCCTCCGCCGCTTGGGCGGCCGGCAACCGTTATGCGGAATCGGGGTGACGTCCTTGATGGACTTCACTACGAGCCCCGCGGCCGCCAGCGCCTGGATCGCGCTTTCGCGACCAGAACCGGGGCCCTGCACTTTGACATGGACGCGCCGCACGCCGAGGGTCAGCGCCTCGCGGGCGCACTGCTCGGCCGCGACCGTCGCGGCGAACGGAGTGGATTTCTTTGAACCCTTGAACCCCGCTTTGCCTGACGAGCCCCACGACACGGTGTTCCCGTGCGCGTCAGTAATCGTGATCGTCGTGTTGTTGAAAGTCGCGCTCACATGCGCGATACCCTCGGCCTCGATCACGCGCTTGGTCTTCTTTCCGATAGCCATTACTTGGTCACCTTCTTCTTGCCAGCGATCGCGCGGCGCGGACCCTTCTTGGTGCGCGCGTTGGTATGTGTGCGCTGACCACGAACCGGCAGCCCCTTGCGGTGGCGCGTTCCACGGTAGGCGCCAATGTCCATCAGGCGCTTGATGTTCATCGCGATCTCCGTGCGGAGCGCACCTTCGACGCGGTGAGACTTGTCAATCTCCTGACGGAGCTTGTTGACGTCGGCGTCGGTGAGGTCCTTGATCCGCTGGTCCGGGTTGACACCCGAAGCCTCGATGATCCGGCGCGCGATAACGCGGCCGATGCCGTAGATGTACGTGAGGCCGATCTCTACGCGCTTTTCGCGCGGCAGGTCGACGCCTGAAATTCGTGCCATATGTCGTTAGCCCTGCCGCTGCTTGTGCTTGGGATTGCGCTTGCAGATGATGCGAGTCACGCCTTGGCGAGTTACCACCTTGCAGTGCTCACAGATCGGCTTGACGCTGGTTCGAACTTTCACTCGGGAGTCCCCTCAAACGGCCAAACGCGTTGCCAATACCTTGCCAGGACCCGATTTGGGACCAGTCGGGAAAGATAGTTAGCGCGAGACCTTGACACAAGGGACAGTACTGACGTGTACGAAAATGGCCGTTCGCACACCGTGTGCATGCGCTGGCATGATGCAAACAGGTAGCAGCCCAGGGGCGGCAAGGGCGCGCTCCCTTGCAGTGGAAACTCGCCGATAAACCGATAACCAGTTGTCCTGAAACCACTTGGCTGCTGATTTTTCCTTGACCGCAGCCGCGATCCGCTTCTCAAGTTCGCCAGTTGTACTGCACACGGCTTGACTGCCGAACACCGGATGCGTCGCGACGCCGTCCACGCGCGTCGAAAGGACCGAGGATCCCTCCGCGGCTCCGGATACGGCAGTGACGACATGCAACACGACGTCATACGAATCGGCATTCGGGTTGCCGTCCTCGTGACCGCAGTCGAGATACTTTACGAGCGAAACGCCGCTGAGCCGACGCCGGATTTTCAGCGCGGGATTCCCCGCGGTGTGCTGCCGGGAATCCAGCATGGTGGTGGGTATCTGGAGGTCCCCGTACACCTTCAACAACAAACCGTACGCCGAATCCGTTCCGATACGAATCGCTTCGGAGACCGCGACAATCGATGACGTCGTACCAAGCCTGATGCTCTGGCCGGAGGCCGTCATGATCTGCTGCGGCGCAGGCGCGGTATCAACCGTGGTGGCGGAACCCGCACTACCGGCGCACGCGGTCAGCAGCGCGCAAGCCGTAACGACCGTTGCCAACACCGCTGGACGACTCTGCTGCATCGAATCTCCTCACAGGGGTGAGGCCAAAACGCTGGACCCTTCTCGTTCTGGCCGCAAGACGGCAGCCGTGAACCGGCGGTCAGCCGAGGGCGGCGCAGATCTCTTCGTACGCTTGAGCAGGATCGCTCGCGGTGGTGACGGCGCGTCCGACAATCACCCACGTCGCACCCGCATCACGCACTTCGCGCGGCGTCGCCACGCGCGCCTGATCGTTGACCGGCGCCCCCGGGGGACGCAGCCCCGGAACCAACGTACCGAGCGCCTCGCCATGCGCGCGCCGCACTGCACGCGCTTCGGTCCCAGCACACACGATTCCGCGCGCGCCACAAGCTCGTGCACGATCCGCCAACCGCAGCACCGTGTCCACAACCGTCGCCCCAGGCACGCCGACCGCAGCCGCGTAGGCGGCATCGTCGAATGAGGTGAGCACCGTCACCGCGATGACCCCGGTTGGGCCAGCGCCGTCGACCGCCGCACGCATCATCGCCTCGCCACCGATGGCATGAATGGTCAATAGTTCCGCACCGAGCGCGGCGGCCGACTCGGCTGCGCGTCCGACGGTATTCGGAATATCGTGCAGCTTGAGATCAAGGAACACGCGCTTGGATTCGCCACGAAGCCATTCGACCGCCGCCGGCCCTTCTCGCGTGAACAGTTGCAGTCCGACCTTGTAGAAGTCTGCACGGGGCCCGATACGCGCGACGAGCACCTTCGCGTCTGCGAGCGTGGGGAGGTCGAGCGCGATGATCGGCGTGGGCGAATGTGTGATCACGAGCCCGGCCATCGCAGGGATCCAATCACGTCACGGATCGAAGCGACACGATGGACCGAACACCAGGCGCCGAGATCGGCCACGATGCGTTCGGGAAGCCGCGGATTCGCAAGTGCCGCCGTGCCGATTCCGACCAGCGTGGCGCCGGCCATCAGATACTGCAGCGCATCGTCTGCAGAGATCACGCCGCCAAGGCCGATCACCGGCAGCGTGACCGCACGGCTCACCTTCCACGTCGCGAGCACACCAACCGGCCTCAGCCCCGGCCCGCTCACGCCACCGGTGCCGAAACCCAGTGCCGTCGTTCGGGTGCCAGTTTCGATGACGAGTCCCGGGATCGTATTCACCACAGTGATCCCGTCGGCGCCCGCATCGGCGGCGCACTTCGCGACGTCGCCGATGTTCGCGAGCGTGGGCGACAGTTTGACGAACAAGGGGCGCCGCGTTTGCGCGCGCGCGCGCGACACGACCGTCGCAAGCGCCGCCGGATCGGCGCCAAACTCGAGACCGCCCTGACGGATGTTCGGGCAACTGACATTCAGCTCGTACGCCTGAAACCCTTCGACGGAATCGAGCATGCCGACCACTTCAGCGAAATCTTCAACCACGCGTCCGACGACGTTCACGATCACACGCGCGGTGCGCAGTTCACGGGCCAACCAGGGCAACTCCTCACGGCGAACGAGTTCGGCGCCCGGGTTGGCGAGACCGATGGCGTTGATCATGCCGTCTCCGAAGTCTGCCACACGCGGCGCGGGCGCGCCGGCCCGCGGCTCCACGCTGACCGCCTTCGTGATGAGCCCGCCAAGCGCATCGAGGCGAACGACGTCAGCGATTTCGCGGCCGTAGGCCGCTGTCCCCGCGGCGAGCACGATCGGATTCTGGAACGCCATGCCCGCGGCTGTGACCGCGAGAGGTTGCTGATTCGGCTGATGCACTGTATTCACTTGCCTCGACCCGTCGGGCCACCGCCCACGCGGCGTTCGTACTGGGCAAGGTAATCCAACGTGGCTCGCATCATGGCGTCGGCGAGCTCCGACTGCCCTTGGGCGCTGGCGATCCAGGCCGCCTCGGACCGATTGGAACCGAATCCGATCTCCACCAGCACGGCGGGCATGAACGCGGTCACGAGCACACGGAACCCGGCCTGTTTGACGCCGCGGCTCGGGCCAGGATGCGCCCCGCGCAATCGTTCCTGGATCATCGCTGCGAAGTCACTCGACTCGCGCAGATGTTCATTTTGGAGCATGTCGCTGAGCATGAAACCGAGGGCGTCGTCCTTGGGCGCACTGTCGTCGGTATCGAACCGGACGGCCTCGTTTTCCATGGCCGCCACACGTCGTTCGTCCTCGGTCTTCGCCTCAGCAAGGAAATAGGTCTCGAATCCGCGCGCCGCCCCCGGTTGCTTCCAGCCTGGATTCGCCGCGTTCACATGTACCGAAATGAACAGATCACCGTTCTGCCGATTGGCGATTCGGCCACGATCTGAGAGGGCGATGAGCGTATCGGACATACGCGTCATGATCACGTTGACGCCGGCCGCCTCAAGCCGAGACGCCAGGCGGCGGGCCACCTGGAGCGTGACGTCCTTTTCGTAGATCCGTTCGCCGGACGGCGTCGTGCCCGTCATTCCGCGGTCCGGTCCGCCGTGACCAGCATCGACGACCACCGTGTGCCGCCTCGGCGATCCCGAAACGCCAGCTGGCGGCGGGCCGGCAGACGCGCGCCTGTTCTGCGCGGCGACCACCGGGCCCACGCACACCGTCGCGATGGCGACACCAAAGAAGAAACCTCGAAAATGACATTTCATCGTGTCTTCAGCGCGCGAGAGATCTCACGCACCTGCTCACGGGCGCGGATGGTCTCGCGCTTATCGTGCACTTTTTTACCCTTGCCTAGCCCGATGCGAACCTTCGCATGCGATCCCTTGAAATAGAGTTCCAGTGCCACCAGCGTCAGTCCCTGCCGCTCGACCGCGCCAATGAGCCGGCGAACCTCACGTCCGTGCAGCAAGAGTTTTCGCGTGCGGGACGCCTCATGGTTGAACTGGTTCCCCTGTTCGTAAGGCGCGATGTACATGTTCAGCAGCCAGACTTCGCTGTCCTTGACGATGCCGTAGGCATCCGTGATACGAGCGCGCCCAGCGCGAAGCGACTTGACCTCGGTACCGGTCAGGACGATGCCGGCCTCCCAAGTCTCCACGATCTCATAGTCAAAGCGCGCGCGCTTATTGCGCGCGATCACTACAGGCTCACCCTTTTCAGTTTTCGGTGTTGTGGGCTTCGGCATGCGACGGCTCGGGACTGGCCGGAAGGGCCTTACGCGCGACGCGCGGACCGCCTTTCCGGAACGAAACGCTCGGCGACACTCGGTGACAACCCGCCATGACAACAGACGACTCGGGATGCCCTTGGGTATCGCTGGCGCGGTCGCTAGCTTCCTCCTCCCAAGCCGAAGTGGTGGAACTGGTAGACGCGCTGGCTTCAGGAGCCAGTGGGTGCAAGCCCGTGGGGGTTCGAGTCCCCCCTTCGGCATTTGAGGTTTTGGCGTGACGCGAACAGTCCGATTCCGTGTTCGCGGTTCGGTTCCGCGGCAGCTGGGTGTTGTCAGCCGTTCGACGACACCTCTGACGGCGGAAGGCGTTCCGGCAACGACGCCGTTCCGTATGCGTCGCGCAACGCCGCATTGCACTCGAGCGCATACGCAGAGCGCGCAGCGCTGGCCCGCGTGTGACGGCCGGAGCTCAGGCCTGCAGGACGGGGAGCCCGACGCGCTGTCGCACGGCAGGCTCGGCGTGGAGCAAGTCGGCAAGAAAGACGCCGTCGAGGACTTCGTCGATGCGGCGCTGGAGCATAATCCAGACCGGCCGAATGCTGCACTCATGCGCGCTCGAGCAGCGGACTTGGTCGATCGGATGGCTTTCGCAGTGCACATCGAACGTGACCAGTTCCGCCGCGGCGATGATTTGCCGCACCGTGATTTCGACCGCGGGCCTCGCGAGCGCATATCCGCCGCGCGCGCCGCGCGTGCTCGACACGATTCCGGCGCGGCGAAGACGGAGGAGAATCTGCTCGACGTAGTCAGCCGGCAACCCCTCGCGGGCCGCGATGTCGCGTCCGTTGACGGCGCTCTCATTCGTACGCTTCGCCAGATGAAGCGCGCAGATTACGCCGTACTCGGCCCAAGTGGTGATGCGCATATCCGAATAGTGCGTGAAATAGACCCGAACGACAAGACCGAGCGCTCCAGCTATTCGCGGTCGCCTGTCAGCGGCATGTCGGTCACGGTGATTCGCCGATAGTCAGGGCGAGACCGGCGTGGGCCAGTCGAAGGTGGAGACGATGTTGAAGTACGACAACGGCAGATCGATCTGAGTCAGGATCGTCCGGATGCGCTGCGCCGTGTAATCCCGGGTCGCGGCTGCCACCCATTCAGCCGCGACCGTCGCGGGAACCTGTCCGCTGCCGTCATCGACGAATGCACAAGCGACCTGGCGGTTCAACGTTGCGGGCGCAGTTCCCGCCGCGCTGTAGCGGAACGTCACGAACATCGCGGCATTGAGGTCACTCGCCGCCGTCCAGGTCAAGTTGATCGGACTGCCCGCTACCGGCGTGCCGATCGGGACCATGGAGAACGGCTCGGCCGTCTTGCCACGGAACGTGCTCGCGGGAAATCCGGCGCGATCACCCGGCACCGTGATGACCATGGAGTCGCCCGGCGTAAACGGGATGCCAGACGTCAGCGTCGAGCGATACGCCGCGTCGAGCCCACCACCTGTGCGCACCAAAGAGTCGGTCCGACTTCCGAGCGCCACGATGATGTACGGGCCCGCGCCCAGAGCGGCCGCGGATATCTGTCCACTGGTGCTGGGCTCGGAGTACACGGCGAGATAGCAGGTATCCTTCACGCCTTGCGCCGAGACGAAGTTGGCGCCGGCCACCCGATAAAAAGCGATTTGCGGCGCCACGGTGTAGCCGGTTCCCTTCGAGCGTGCGGAGATACCGCCGACGCCGATCGGGCTTCCGCCCGTGCCGCCGGTCACGGCGTCGCACGCGCCGACTGCAACGGTCGCGGCAAGCATCAGAGTGGCGACCACCTTGCGGTTGTGCATTGAGAATGATTTGCTGAAAGAAGCCTGTGGTTGGCGCGTCGCGAATGCAGGACCTACCCCGCCCTCCATACCAACATTACGCAAGAAACGGATTTGACGCCCGTTCGCGACCAATGGTCGTCGGAGACCCGTGACCTGGATAGACCACCGTGTCGTCCGGCAACGTGAGAATTCTGCGGAGGCTCCTCGAGAACGCCGTCGGATCGCAGAGCGGCAGGTCCGTGCGACCGACCGACCCTTTGAACAGGCAGTCACCGCCGATCATCAGCCCTTCGCCGATGAATGCGACGTGTCCCGGCGCATGGCCGGGAAGATGCCACACCTCAAAGCGGAGTGACCCGATGGAGAGGACGTCGCCTTCGGCAAAACGCCGCTCAGGGGGTTCGGGCTGTTCCCACGGCAGGCCGTACTTCTCGGCGGCCATCGCACCGTACGCATAAACGACGAGATCATCTGGGTGCAGTGTGACGGGGATGCCTGGCCACGCTCTTCGAACCGCAGAAACCGCACCGATATGATCGAGATGCGCGTGGGTCAGCCAGACACCGGACGGCGTGCAACCTTTCTCCGCCGCCATCGCCACGATCCGGTCGCTCTCATCGCCAGGATCAACGATGACCGCCGCCGCACCGGAAGCCTCGGCGAGTAGGTAGCAGTTTTCCTCAAACGGTCCGACTGTGACGCGTTTGACGATCATGGCGCCGGCCACAGGCCAGTATTCGCCGCTCAGGCGCCACCGCCGCCGCCGCGCGCGAGCATCGGCATAGGCGCGGGCGCGGGGTTTCCGTTCTTGCGCGCAGTCAGGAATTTTTCGACGGCAATCGCGGCTGTCGTGGCATCGCCAACAGCGGTGGTCACCTGACGAGTCAGCTGCGCGCGGACATCACCAGCGGCGAAGAGCCCGCGAATCGACGTTTCCATATTGGCGTCGGTGATCAGATAGCCGCTCGCGTCGTGCTCAACGTGCCCCTCGATCACGCCGGTGTTCGGCCGGAAGCCGATGAAGATGAAGATGCCCGTCGATTGCAGCTCACGCGCCTCACCCGACTCGAGATTCCGGATTTTTGCGTGCGTCATCAGGCCGTTCTGGCCACCGATTTCGTCGACGACGGTGTCCCAGATGACCTCGATCTTGGGATTCTTGAAGAGCCGCTGCTGGACGATCTTCGACGCGCGGAACTCGTGCCGGCGATGGACGAGATACACCTTGGCGGCGTAGCGAGTGAGGAAGTCGGCCTCCTCGCATGCGGCATCGCCACCGCCGACCACCAGAATCGTGTGGTCTTTGAAGAACGCACCATCACAGATAGCGCAGTAAGAGACTCCCTTACCAGCGTACTCGATTTCGCCGGGAACCTCGAGCTTTATCGGCGTGCCGCCGGCCGTCACGATCACCGTCGGTGATGTGAAGACGTCGCCATTCTCCATGAGCGTCTCGAAGGTGCCATCGGCAATTTTTCGCACCTTCTCAACGCGTTGGTATGTGCGGACATCGGCGCCGAACTTATTGGCGTGCGCATGGAACTTCTCGGCGAGATCGTAGCCGAGGATGTGCTCGAACCCGATGTAATCCTCGATCACCTCGGTGTTCAGCAGCTCGCCGCCGGGAAGTCCTTGCTCGAGGACGACGCCCTTGAGCAGTGCGCGACCCACGTACATGCCGGCACACAGGCCTGCTGGGCCCGCGCCGATGGTTACGACGTCAAATTCGAGTGTGGCCACTTCGCCGGTTCCGGATCAGGTCATTCCCGGCGCGGAAAGGCACCGGGGCGACTCGAAATCTCGCCACGGGGGGAAGTGAGGGCTACGGGCCCCGCATGGCGATTCCACCGATGGCCGCGTGACAATGACTCGCCGTCGCGATCCGTGCCATACCGCGCGCCGGCAAAGTGTCGGCAATCCACGCATTGGCAGCAAGCACGTCCGGCAGGTCGATCATTCCGACACCGAAGTGCCGATGCGTGACCCGAAGCACGGCCGCACGACCGGCACCCGTCGTCAACGATTCGTGAAAACTCCAATCCCGCGGCCCGCCGGTGTGCGGGCACTTCTTCGGTTCGATGCAGTTGATCGGGCAGATCCAAGTGGCATAACTGGCATAGCGTGTGCCACCCATTCCCGCCTTCTGCCATGGCACATTGGGGAGTTCGCCCGGGACCTCGACCGCAATTTCTTCGCCGGGCCCGCGTGCGCGGGCGTGCGTGACCAACCAGTCAAACAGCAGATGCGGCATCAGCGGCGACGGCACGATCGCATCGGCATGACGGTTCGCCGGCGCGGCCAGTGCTTCGCCGAGCCAATCATCGAAAAAGCTGGCCCACTCTGCCTCAACGAACTCGATCGCGGCCCACGAATCACCTGCGCCATTGAGGTGAAGGACTCCCCGCGGATCCGCCGCCACATTCTGGACATGCAGGCAGTGCGCGTCGCGATCGACGACGATGAGATGGCTCCAAGTGGTCTTGCCTGCAACGCGCGCCCGGCGCAGCTGCCGCACATACTGCGAGCCGTAGCACCCTCCGCCCACGACGACGATCGTAGCGTAGTCACGGCGTGGCTCCAGTATGTCGCGCTCGTCGACGGCGTCAGCCAACGGTCAGCACGCCCCGCGCCGTCCGCCATCCACGAACAGTGTTTCTCCCGTCACGAACTCCGCGGTGGCCAGATAGCGTACGGCCCCGACGACGTCGGCCGGGCTTCCGAGGCGGCCCAGCGGTGTGGCACGCGCGAACGCCTGCTGCGCCCGCGCCGGGTAGCCTTCGGGCGCGAGCACGAAGCCCGGCGCCACCGCATTGACGCGCACGCGCGGAGCCAACGCGGCCGCCAGCGCATGCGTCAACGCAACCACGCCAGCTTTACTCACACCATGTGGGATGTAGTCGGGCCACGATTCGAACCCCATGTGGTCCGAGATATTGACAATCGCGCCCCCGCGTCGTCCCATGGCGCGCGCCGCCGCCACAGCGCAGAAAAACGGCGCGCGCAGATTGAGCGCAAACACCTCGTCCCAGTCGCGTTCGCACACTTTCGTCAGCGGTGTTCGCTTAATCGACGCCGCCGAATTGACCAACAGGTCCAGTCGGCCGAAGTGTTCGAGCACTTGATCGATGAGCTTGGTCGGTGCCTCGACTCGGGTCAGGTTGGCGCGAAAGGCCCGCGCCTCACCCCCGGTCTCTTTGATCAAGCGGACGGTCTCGCGAGCGCCGGCCACCGACCCGTTGTAGTGTACCGCGACACGGGCTCCATCCGACCCAAGCCCGACCGCGATAGCGCGGCCGATCCGCGTCCCTGCACCGGTCACCAGCGCGACGCGGCCACGCAGCGTACCCTCCGCGCGCACCGCACGTCGGGTCATGCCGCCTGCGCCGCCACGCGTGCGAGCTGCAAGTCGAGCCACTCGGGGTTCACCTGCATGCACCCGAGGACCCTTGAGCCTCCGGCGGCGCCGTGCCAGTCCGATCCACCGCTCGGCACGAGCCCGAAATGCGCCACGAGCGCCTTGATGCGCTTGATGGCTTCGGACCCGTGACTCGGATGACGCACTTCGACACCGTCGAGCCCTATGGCCACAAGCGGTTCGATCCGTTCGCGGGTCGCTTCTGCGCCCGGATGCGCATACACGGCGATGCCCCCCGTGCGATGCACCAAAGCGATGCCATCAGCAAACCGAAGACGCTGCTTCTCGACGTAGGCGGGCTTGCCGCCACCAAGCCAGCGGTCAAACGCTTCCTGCAGACTGGAGACGTGCCCCGCCTGCATCAACGCACGCGCGACGTGTGGCCGGCCGATCGCCGCGCCGTCCGACTGCGCCAGCACATCGTCGAATGGGAGCTGCACACCGAGCGTGTTGAGTTTTTCGACAATGCCCACCGCCCGGATCCGGCGTGCATAGCGCAACCCGATCAGCGTCTGCTCCATCAAGGCGAGGTTTTCGATGTGCAGTCCGAGCAGATGGACTTCGCGATCGAGATCATCGTGTACCGAGAGCTCGACACCAGCCACCACGCGGATGCCCTCCGCAGCGGCCAGACGGGTGACTTCTTCTACCGATGCGACGGTGTCGTGATCGGTGACCGCGACGGCACTCAGCTTCGCCGCAACGGCCGCCGCGACGAACTGCGCAGGCGTCGCAGTACCGTCTGACGCGGTGGTGTGGGCGTGAAGATCGATGTGCCCGCGCTCGCCAGCGACCGCACCGGGATCACTCACGTCGTGTAACCGCCCTCAGGCGACATCTCGCTCGACTGGGAGCGGTCGAACAGTTCGCGCAACTCGGATTCACTGCACTCGGCGAGCGACTGCTCGCGTGCGCGCGTCCGACCCGGCCGGTAGCGCGTGACGCGTAACTCCCGCGAATCGCCTGAACCGCGCGTGAAGTGGACACCGAACTCGTCGGCGTCGTACTGCGTCACATGTCCGGAGGGAAGTACGTCCCACGAGGCTCCATCAATCACGATCGTGCGGCGCGGCATATTCAGTTGAGCTCCAATTCGAGGTAGACGCGAGTGGCGTCGATTGGTGCGTCCGGGGCGCTCGTATGGGCCGTCACTAAGCACTCGGCCGAATCCGCCTCGACAAACTCGAGGAAAGCGCCGTGCACGGCCGCCTCCTCGAATACCCAGTACCGACACTGCATAGATCGGTAGTGATCACGCTTCGCGCGGAGTCGCTCCAACTGCTTCGTCCGGTCCGGCGCAGGAATCACGGAACGCTGGATCGTGAGCGCGCGCGGCATTCAGAACCCCCGGTCAGGAACAGATTCAAGCGTGCGTTTCAGGTCACCCATGAACCGGTCCGCGTCCGCGCCATCCACAAGCTTGTGGTCGAACGACAGCGAAAAATAGGCACAGGTACGCACCGCGATCACATCGTCACCGTCCGCACCCGCGACAACCTTTGGGCGCTTCTCAATGGCCCCGAGCCCGAGGATCGCCGTGGTCCCGACGGGAATCACCGGTGTGCCCAAGATCGAGCCGAACGTGCCGAAGTTAGTAATCGTGAACGTCGCGTCCGAAGTGTCGGCAGGGCCAAGTTTCTTGCCGCGCGCGCGGCTGGCGAGGTCGTTGGTAGCCCTCGCGAGCCCGGACAGCGACATGTCCTCGGCGTGCTTGATCACCGGCACGATGAGTCCAGTCGGCTCAAGCGCCACTGCCATGCCGATGTTGTAGCGCTTGCGATAGATGATGTCGGCGCCGTTCGTCGCCGAGTTGAGCGAGGCGTGCCGCCTGAGGTTTTGCACCACGGCGTGCACGATGAATGGCAGGTAGGTGAGCTTCTGGCCGCTCGACGCCTCGAACTCGGTGCGAATCGCGGCGCGCACCCTGGCCACACGGGTGAGGTCGATTTCCCAGACCGTGGTGACATGCGCTGCGGCGCGCTTGGCGAGCGCCATATGGTCGAAGGTGAGGCGACGGAGCTTAGACATCGGCTCCACCAAGTCACCGGGCCACGCGCTGGCTGCTGGCGCGTACGCGTCCGCGGCAGGAACGATCATCGCCCCCGTCGCCTGACCGGCTGCGGTGGCCGGTGCGGCACCGCTCTCGATGAAACCAAGGAGGTCGCGCTTGGTCACTCGCCCGGCGATGCCGCTGCCGCTTAGTTGCGCGATCTCGACGCCATGCTCGGCGGCGATCCGTCGAACGAGCGGCGAACTCTTGGTGCGGAGGCGCTCGTTGAGCGACAGTCCGTGCCCACCATTCTGGTCACCGAGCACAGGCGCAGGACGAGGCACGGCTGGCCGCGCCGCAACCTGCGCTACAGGTGCCGCGGCGACCGCAGGAACGTTCGCCGGTGCGGGTGCAGCAACCGGCGATGGCGACGCAGTGATCGACGCACCCTTCTCCGTCTCGATCCGCGCCACCAGCGCCTGGACCGCCACGGTTTTGCCTTCGCCGACGATGATCTCGGCGAGCACGCCAGCCGTCGGCGACGGAATCTCGGCGTCCACCTTGTCCGTTGAGATCTCGAAGATCGGCTCGTCGAGCTTGACCTCGTCGCCGACCTTCTTCAGCCAGCGTGAGACCGTACCCTCAGCGATCGATTCGCCCATTTGCGGCATCAATACATCTATTCGCGCCACGGTGTGTTCCTCTTGACATCTATTCGCGCCACGGTGTGTTCCTCTTGCAGGTCTGGTTCAATTCGATTTCTTCGGCTTGGCAAGCGCCCGCAGCACGAGCAACGGCAGCGTGAGGCCACCGATCACCGCACCACCAAACCAATAGCGGTTCCAATCGCAGGTCGGGATTCCCGGGCACGACTGGGCGCGGGTCACGAATGCGACAAACTTCGACAACAGCACGGCGACCATCCCGCCGCTGATGACACCGAGGATCGCGGTGAAACAGCCGACCGCCGCGCGCTTCCCCGTAGACGCCAGTGCTGGCGCGTCTTCGTCCGGCGCCATTCCCCGATCCGTCATCGCGTGGCGTCCACGGGACTAATAGGCTGCGGCAAGCGCATGTCGCGGGTCCGACAGCCTGTGCAGTGAGGTGAAGAACTTTTTCACGTTGCGGTCAAGCCGACTCTCGCCCTGCGCGGTGGTGGCAGCCTCGACGAAGGTGTAGTGGCCGCCCTCCATTTTGACTGTGAGGGTGAGCGTGACCGGTTCTTCGGGCGATCCGACGACGCCCTCCCAGGTGCGCGACCGCGATGCCGCCGCGACCTGCCGCAGCCCGATAATGGGAAAGAACGCGTCGGCCTCTGCGAGGACGACGTCGGGATTGAGCTGTGCGCGATAGAAGTGTTTCATTTGCTCTGTTCGGCACCGAGTGGAGTGGCTGGACGAATCATCTGCCGCCAATCGAGCGACTGCTGCAGCGCCTGCGTGGAGTCACGCCGGAACTGCACACCCATCGCCCACTCGCCGGCCGTGATGAACATCAGCCGTGAATGATACGTCCCCACCTCGGGTCCGTAGGAGAGTCCGTTGTTGATGTTATGCCGATCGGCGCTCGTGGCATAGATCCGGCCCTGGCCGTTCACGATCGGCTCACGGGTCTTCTTGTCGCGCACGTAGATCGTGTACAGGGCGGGCTCCTGAGACCGCGGAGGTAACGGATCCGACGTGACGCGAATCTCGAAATCTTCAGTCCAGAGGCGTTGGTCGGTGGCCGGGATCGACGGGCCGCCACATCCCGCCGCGATGATCGCGGTGGCCAACATGCATCCCGCGAGTCGCACCCGCGCATATCTGATCATGGATCGTACTCCAAGCCGAGGTGCGTGACCTGCTCTTCTCCCATCAAGTGGCGAAGCGTGTTCTTGAGCTTCGTCTGCTGGATAAAAAGATCGTGTTCAGGCTGCAACCCAACAGCAGCCATCGGCGATTTGTAATAGAAGCTTAACCACTCCTGCAGGCCCTTCATACCGGCTCGCTGCGCAAAGTCACTGAGCAGCGCGAGGTCGAGGACGATCGGCGCAGCAAGGATGGAATCCCGGCAAAGGAAATTGATCTTGATCTGCATCGGATAGTTCATCCATCCGACGATGTCGATGTTGTCCCATCCTTCCTTGTTATCGCCGCGCGGCGGGTAGTAGTTGATCCGCACGACGTGGGCAAAATCCTTGTACAGGTCGGGGTAGATCTCGGGCTGAAGAATGCTCTGGAGCACCGAGAGTTTCGACGCTTCTTTCGTCTTGAATGACGCGGGATCGTCGAGCACCTCGCCGTCGCGGTTGCCGAGGATGTTCGTGGAATACCAGCCTCGTAGACCGAGCATCCGCGCCTTCAGCCCAGGCGCGATAACGGTCTTCATCCAGGTCTGCCCGGTCTTGAAGTCCTTCCCGGAGATCGGCACGCCGCGATCGTGAGCCAACTGGACGAGGGCCGGGATGTCCACGGAGAGATTTGGCGCGCCGTTGGCGAACGGCGCGCCCTCCATGATCGCGGCCCACGCGTACAGCATGGACGGCGCGATTGTTGCGTCGTTCGCGTCCATTGCCTTTTCGAACGCGTCGAGGGTCTCATGCGACGGGCCCGGCGCAATGAAGATTTCGGTGGATGCACACCAGACGATGACGACGCGCTCGAGGTTGTGCTTCACTTTGAACTCGCGAATGTCTTGGCGGAGTTGCTCGGCGAGGTCGCGCTTGGTCTTGCCAGCCTTGACGTTCGGCCCCGTGATCCGCGTGACGTAGTGGTTGTCGAACACCGCCGGCATCGGCTTGATGGTCGCGAGAAAGTCAGCCACCCGATCAAGATCCGCCACCTCGAGCACTCCCGCCTTGCGGGCCGCTGTCAGCGCATCATCGGCCACGGGGTCCCACGCGCCGAAGACGAGGTCGTCGAGGCCAGCCAGCGGGATGAATTCCCTGATGAGCGGAGCGCGCTTCTCCGTGCGCCTCCCAAGTCGAATCGTCGCCATCTGGGTCAGCGACCCGATCGGCTTACTGTAACCACGACGGATACTCTCGACGCCGGCCATAAACGTCGTGGCGACAGCGCCGAGCCCGGGCGTGAGCACGCCGAGTCGGCCGGCGGCGGCCGCGACGTTGACACGCGCCGGGCGATCCGGCGATTGAGTCTTCACCGGTTGGACGCCACGGTAGCGCGCCGAACGTAAGCCACGCGCTGCACCACGGTGATCCACGACGCCAGCGTGAGCAACAGGACAACGAACTTCAACACTGCTCCGTCAAATGCGAGTCCGAAAAATGCCTGAGGAGCCGCGAGGAGTACGATCCGCTCCGGCCGCTGCATCCAGCCCACGGTGACGTCGAGTCCAAGTCCTTCGGCGCGCGCCCTCGTGTACGACGTGAGGAAGCTACCCAGCATCGCCAGCAGACAGACCACGACCATCGCGATACTGTGCCGCGTCCCAGGCGTCGCCCAGAACAGGGTAAGCCCCGCCAGGACGGCGCCGTCGGCGATCCGATCGAGCGTCGAGTCGTAGAACGCCCCGAACGCGGTAACGCGGTGAGACCGCCGTGCGACCAGTCCGTCAAGCACGTCGGAAACCGCCGTCAACCCCAACACCCATCCGCCGAGGTGGATCTGGCCGAAAGCAAATGCGCCCCCGGCAGCCACCGTACAGATCGTGCCGATCGTGGTGATCGTGTTGGGGCTCACGCCCCGCGCCGCCAACGCGTCGGCCAGTGGTTCGACCAATCGGAGATACGCCTTCTGAATCCGTTGCCAAAGCGGCGACATTACGTGTGGGACGGGAGAATCCAACCGGTGCTGAGTCCATCGAGTTAGGCCAGGTACGCCCTGCCGAACGGTCGCGGTGCGTAGGGGCAGAAATTTACCGCCCGGGGCAAGTTCAACGGTAGAGTAAAACAGCGCGAACGCGGCGACGAAAGTCCACCACAGCAAGAAGTTCGCGGTCAGCAGCCCCGTCTGGATCTTCACCACCAACGACCGCCCGGCGCATCGCACCTGAGCCCGCCGTGCGATCGAACGCCACCGAGTCCACACTGAGCGACCCGGCATGCACATGGCGAACGGCCCACAATAGCGTGCCGAGGAGGCGCAGACCCGAGGCCTGATCGCGGTCGGTGACGTCAATCACCAAAGCAGGCATCGCCCCTCCGGCGCCAAAGGCCGCGCGGTCGCTGTGGAACTGCAGACCGGCCATCAGTCGGTCGCTCAGGATCCCGGCAACAGCCTTCGCATCGAGCCAAGACGCTCCAACGCGAAGGTGTGTGCGCCCCTTGCCAGCCTGGACGTGCAGGTTCGTCGCCGCGAACGGCGCGAGCGGGCCAAGCATCGCGATCTGCTCAGGGGACTTCTCGCTGCCGTCACCGCGGCGGAGCGTGACACCCGGTGCGACTGGCCACGCGGACCGTCGCCATCCCCGCATGGGGACCACGGTGAGCGCGGTGTTGAGCGCGCCAGTCGCGTTGAACCAGCGCGCCATTTCGCCCAGAGTCATTCCATGCCTCGCCGGCAGCCCATATAATGCGTCCGATGCCCCAGACGATGCGTCCGCCACCGGACCCTCGGAGTGTTCACCCGTGAGCGGATTCGGCCGGTCGAGCACCAACAGCGCCACTTGGTGCTGCGACGCCGCGCGCAACGCCGCCAGCATGATCCACGGCGCGGCGCCAGTGCGCAGGCCGTCGTCCGACAGATCGACGACGACGATCTGGGACACGGCGGCGATTGAATCCATCGCATCGGCGATGCCCGTCAGCCAGATGCTGTCGGCGACGGTTCCCGCGCCGTACGGTCCCGCCGTCGCACTCGCTGCGGCGTCGGCGCGCCAAGCAGCCACGACCACCACACGCGCCGACCGCGCGCGCGGGTCTGCGCGAAACAACGTTTCGACACCGCGCCCGCGCTCATCGCGCGCGCCGGCGTCCGTCACTAGTCCAACACGTCTTCCACGCACGAGGGACAGTTGATCGTCGAGGAGTACGCTGACACCGAAACGCAGACGTTCGGGCACGCCACGCTCGCTTCGCAGAGCGGCCGCCGGCACGCAGCCGACGACAGCCCCCACAAAGAGGCCGGCGCAGACAACCGCAACAACGCGGGTCAGCACTCGCCGGCCGCCGGATCGCCGCCGCCGGTTCGGCGGTCGCGCCTGCATAGGTTCATCGTGTGCGCCCAAGTGGTAGGTCTGATGTCGTGCGTGAGAACACCGATCGTGAACAGTGGAAGCGTGGTGACATCACCGATGGCCCCGAACGCCCCACTGAATAGTGCCGACCGGCGCTGGGTGGATCAAACGCTGGCATCACTTTCGCTACATGACCGGGTCGCGCAGATGGTGATGGTCTGGGTGCTCGGCGATTACACGAGCACGACGGACAGTTCGTTCGTGGAGGCCAGACACTGGGTGGCCGACGATCATGTCGGTGGCGTGGTGATGTCACTCGGCACACCGATCGAGGTTGCCGAGAAGGTCAATGCGTTGCAGCGCGCCGCGCGCGTGCCGCTGCTCGTCGCCAGCGATTTGGAGCCGGGGCTCGGACGCCTCGAGGGTGGACCGTTCGCTCCTGCGCAATACACCGCCGGAAGCGCGACAGTCCTGCCGAATGCGATGGCCATTGGGGCGACGGGCAATGAGGCGAACGCCGAAGAAGCTGGCCGCATCTCGGGCCGTGAGGCACGGGCGACCGGTATCCATCTCGTGTTTGCGCCGGTCGTGGACGTGAACAACAACCCGGCGAATCCGGTGATCAACACGCGGAGTTTTGGTGAGGACCCGGCGACGGTAGCGCGCTTCTCGGCGGCCTTTGTTCGAGGGCTTCAGTCGGCCGGCGCGGCCGCGACTGCCAAGCATTTCCCCGGCCACGGCGACACCGACACCGATTCGCACCTCGCCCTACCGGTGGTGCGGAGCGACTGGGCAAGACTCGCGGCCGTCGAGCTCGCGCCATTTCGCGCGGTGATTGACGCCGGGATCGCCGGGGTCATGAGCGCGCACATCGCCCTGCCCGCCATTTCGCACGATTCGGTGCCAGCGACGCTCGCCGCGCCGATTATGACAGGCCTGCTGCGCGACACCCTGCGGTTCGCGGGTCTCACCGTGACCGACGCGATGACCATGCAGGGCATCGGCAAGGGGTACGATGTCGACCAGAGCTCCGTGCTTGCGGTGCAGGCGGGCAGCGACATCCTGCTGATGCCGACCGACACGAAGCGCGCGATCGACGCGGTGGTCGCCGCTGTCGAGCGGGGCGTCATCACGCCGGCTCGGATCGACAGCTCAGTACGCCGCATTCTGGAAATCAAGGCGCGAACAGGCGCGGCACGGCATCCGTTCGTCGCGCTCGATTCTCTGCGCGTGATCGTTGGGTCGGCAGCCCATCGCACCGCTGCGCGGCGAATCGCACAGCAAGCGGTGACGGTGATTCGTGACGCGAGTGCACTCGTACCGATGCCTGCTGGCGTACCGACGGTCATTGTGAACTACGCCGGCGAGATGGACATTACGGCCGGCCGCGACTTTGCGGCCGAGTTACGTCTCACGATCCGCGGAACACGACTGGTCCGCGTCACGCCGGCCACCCCGCGCCCGCAGCTCGACTCGATCGCACGGCCGGGTGAACGCGTCGTCGTGCACACACTGGTGCGGACCGTGGAGGGCGAAGGCCGGTTCGTGCTGGCACCAGCGTTTGCCCGCTGGGTGGATTCTCTCTCCACCGTTCGCGACGTGTTTGTAGTCGCGGAGGGGAATCCATACATCCTTCGTGAAATGCCAAGAGTCGGCATCTACCTTGCAACATTCGGCCGAGGTCCCGCGCTCGAACAGGCGGCCGCGCGGGTGCTTGCGGGTACCGGTCCGGCCACTGGACGTGCGCCGGTGTCACTGCCAGGATTCTTCACACGCGGTGACGGGCTCGCCCGCCCGTTCGCGGCCGGGCGCGACGATGCAGCCCATGCAGACGAATCCCCTGCCCCTCCGCCCACTCCGCTGCAGGTCACGGTGCGCGCGATCCTCGACGCGGCAGTACGCGACAGCGCGTTCCCCGGCGCGTATGCGATCGTCGGACGTCGAGCAGGCGTGCTCGCTGAGTACGGCGCCGGCCACCTCGACTGGAGCGCGTCGCCGGTTCCGGACTCCCATACGCTCTGGGACATGGCGTCGCTCACGAAAGTCGTGGCGCTCACCTCAGTCATCATGCAACTGGTCGAATCAGGGCGCGTGAATCTGGACGCACCCGTACAACGCTACCTGCGTTCCTGGACCGGACCGAACAAGGACAAGGTGACGATTCGCCACCTCCTGACGCATGCGTCGGGACTCCCGGCGTGGCGGCCGGTGTACAAGGAGGCGACCGATACGGCCGCCGCGATGCGTCTCGTCTACGAAACGCCACTCGACACGCTCCCCAACATCCGAATGGTCTACTCGGACCTCGGTGCGATCCTGCTCGGCGAAGTCGTGCGCGCGGTCACGGGCGAACGGCTCGACGTCTACGCGGCCACGCATCTGTTCGCGCCGCTCCGGATGACCCACACCCGCTACCTACCGCCAGCCGCCGACTCAGCGCGCATCGCGCCGACCGAGGTGGACCCGTGGCGTCAGCGGCATCTGCGCGGCGAAGTGCACGACGAAAATGCATTCGCGCTTGGCGGCGTCTCGGCGCACGCGGGCCTGTTCAGTTGCGCCGTCGACATGGCGCGGCTGGCGCGCGCGTACTTGAACGAAGGCACGCTCGACGGCGCGCGCCTATTCTCAGCGGCCACGGTGCGCCAGTTCACGACAGTCCAGGATTCGGCGTTCTCCAATCGCGCGCTCGGGTGGGAGACACCGACCGGAAATAATTCCGCGGGCCGCCTGATGCGCCGCCCTGCCTTTGGGCACACCGGCTTTACCGGCACGTCGATCTGGATCGATCCAGCAAACGACCTGTTCGTCGTCCTGCTCACCAATCGTGTGAACCCAACCCGCGCCAACACCAAGATCACGCTAGTGCGCCAGGCGCTGGCCGATGCGGTGGTGGGCCTTTCGGCGCTACAGCGCTAGCAACAACGGAACGCATCGAAGCGAACGTCTAGGGTGCGACCGGTTTGGGCTCAGAACGCTGTGTCACACCTTCGCGTGTGACGATGATCCCGAACGACGTGGCGCCGCGCGCCGCGACCTGCACGCGGACATCGAACGCCCCCTTCCGCGCCTGCGTCGCGCTGGCCCAGCCCACATTGAGCACCACCGAGCGGCGTTCGGCGGCCCGAGCCAAGACCGTGTAGTCGCCGGGCCCCGGGGTGTTCAGGTTGATGCTGACGGTACAGGCGGATTCCGTACCGCCGGGACTCGAAAACCCAGGGCAGTCCACGGAAGCCTCGGACCGGACGATCTTTCCTGGTCCTTCGCCGCCCGTCGTCGCCGTGCGGGCACCGCCGGGTCCCAAGATCTCGAGTTCGACGCCCTCGCCGGCCACGGCGACGAATCCCACCGAGTCGGGGCCGGAGTAGTTACGCCGAGCCGCCAGCGCACCGTCCGGGGCCTTGGGGCGTGTCAGCACCATCCACGCGCCGTAGCCGAGCCCAGCGCATAGGGCCACCAGGACGACGAAACCGATGGCGCTCTGAATTCCTTGAGAACGGTCGCGGTCCACGGTATAGTTATTGGGTATGCCCGCGCACCACGCGCGAACTCTGTGGAGGAACCTAATGAGCACAATGAGTCAGGCCGAACTGGCCGTCACGATGACGGCCGCTGCGGCCGTTGAAGTTCGCAAGTTCATGGACGCCGAGCAGGTATCGCCAGAGGTCGGCGGGCTGCGCGTTTCCGTGCAACCCGGTGGATGCTCGGGCTTCAAGTACAGCTTACTGATCGAAGACAAGCCGGCAGACGACGATACGGTGGTCACACAGGATGGGTACAAAGTATTCGTGGACCCGTTCTCGATGCAGTACATGGCTGGCATCACGATCGACTACGTGACGTCGATGCAGGGTTCAGGGTTCACATTCAAGAATCCGAACGCGACCGGCGGCTGCGGCTGCGGAAGCTCGTTCACGGCCTGAGCTGACCGTGGCACGGCCGGCTTCAGGTGGCCCCCGCCTGAGCGGCCGCAAAGCTGGCGACCAGGCCCGCGATCCCCACTGGGAGCGCGGGCCTTCTCGCGGGCCTTCTCACGGGCAATCGCTACATTCGGCACCCGAGCGGATGCGGAGGGTCGTCGCCGCCGCACTTGAAACGACCGCGCGGATGATGCCAGAGCACTTTGCCATGGAGGCATACGGTGTCGAATAGATTCGGCGTGATCGACCTGCTGGTCGTCGTGGCGTACCTCGCCGGCACCACAGCGTTCGGAATCTGGGTGGGACGCAAGCAGAAGAACGCGACGTCGTACTTCGTCGCTGACCGCGACATTCCGTGGTGGGCCGTGATGTTCTCAGTGGTGGCGTCGGAGACGAGCGCGCTGACGTTCATCTCGATTCCGGGACTCGCGTACGCCGGCAATCTCGGATTCCTCCAGGTCTGCGCCGGGTACATCCTCGGCCGAATCGTCGTGGCCACCCTGTTATTGCCACGCTATTTCGCGGGCAACCTCGTCACGGCGTACACTCTCCTCGAGACCCGCTTCGGCACGGCAACACGCCGGTTCACGGCGATCATTTTCCTAGCCACGCGCGGGCTGGCCGATTCGGTACGTGTGTTCGCGACCGCGATTCCGCTCGCACTGATCATTGGGCCAGTGATGCCGCGCGAATACCTGATGCCCACCGCGATTCTCGTCCTGGGACTGCTCACGGTCGTCTACACCTATAAGGGCGGCATGCGAGCCGTCGTGTGGACCGAGTTGATCCAGGCCGGCGTGTACCTCCTGGGCGGCGCCTCGGCGATCGTCCTGCTCGGCATGTCGACGGTCGGTGGCTGGCGAGGCATCCTGAACGCCGCGGGTGCCGCCGGCAAACTCCAGTTCGTCGACTTTTCATTCACGCTGAGCAATCCGCACACCATCTGGTCCGGCCTCATCGGCGGTGCCTTCCTCGCGATGGCGTCGCACGGTACCGACCAGCTCATCGTGCAGCGGCTCCTCTCGGCGCGCTCACTCCGTGATGCCCAGCGCGCGATTATCGGTAGCGGCATCGTCGTCTTCTTCCAGTTCATCCTCTTCCTGATGGTCGGGCTCGGCCTCTGGGCCGCGTACGGAACCCGGACCTTTGCCACCACGGACGAGATTTTCCCCACCTTCATCGTCGAGCAGATGCCGCACGGCCTGCTCGGGCTGATCGTCGCGGCCATCGTAGCCGCCACGATGAGTACGCATTCAGGCGCCATCAATTCGCTGGCCGCAACCACCACGCATGACATCTACCTCCCGCTCACGAAGCGCAGTGAGGACGACCCGCTGACGCTGCGTGCGGGCAAGCGGTTTGCGCTCGCCTGGGGCACGGTGCTCACCTTCGGCGCCCTGCTCTTTCCCGAAGGACGAACGCCGGTAGTGGTGATCGCCCTTTCGATCGCGTCGTTCACGTACGGCGCACTGCTCGGCGGGTTCTTTCTCGGTATCTTCGTCAAACGGGCGCAGCAACGCGACGCGATCCTCGGCATGAGCGTCGGCCTGACAGCCATGGCGCTGGTCGTGTTCGCCAAGATCATTGGGACCGCGATCCCGGTGCTAGCACCCCTGCTGCATCCATTCGAATCCGTCGCATGGCCGTGGTACGTGTTGATCGGCACCACGGTGACCGTCTTGACCGGAACGCTCTCGTCATGGATGACGCCACGTTCTTCACCCCCACTCAGCACATAATCTTCTCGTGAGCACACTCGTCGTAGGCGTAGATGGCGGCGGCAGCAAGACACAGGTCGTGGTTGCTGGCGTGAACGGCCCGGACCTCGCCAGCATCATTGGCAGCCCCAGCGCGGTGCGCCCTGGGCAGATCACAAAGTCCGCGGACACCATCGCGCGATTGGTTGGCGAGGCGCTTGAAGGAGCGGGCAAGGCGGGCGAGCGTCCGTCGGCGATCTGCATCGGCGTGGCCGGCGTTGGTCGCGACGCCGAGTTCGCCGCCTTCTTCGCCGAGATGCAGGACCGCGATCTCGCCGACGAACTCGTGGTGCTGCCAGATGCTGTGGTCGCGCTGGAGGATGCGTTCGGTGATGATGCCGGCATCCTGCTCATCGCGGGCACGGGCTCGGTCTGCTTCGGTCGCAGTCCCACCGGTAAGCTGGCCCGCTGCGGCGGCTGGGGTCCGTTCTGCGGCGACGAAGGCAGCGGCGCCTGGATCGGACGTCGCGCGCTCAGTGTCGTGACCGCTTCGTCGGACGGCCGCGAGCCCGAGACAGCGCTCGTTGGCGCGCTCCTCAACTCGCTATCGCTCAGCAAGGTAGAGGAACTGGTTGCGTGGGGAGCGGCAGCGACCGTCCAGCAGCTGGCACAGCTCGCACCGCTCGTCGTCTCCGTCGCCGCGACAGGTGACCTCCGCGCCAACTCGCTACTGGCGATGGCCGCCGAAGAGCTCGTCTTGCACATCCGTACCCTTGCCCGCGACCTGTTCGTGGACGAACGGGCTGCGATTCCGGTGGCCGTTGCCGGCGGGCTCATGCAGCCCGGTTCGTTCCTGCGCAAACTGGTCGAGCACAGGCTGAGGAGCTCGGTACCGGGCGCGCTGGTCCGCCACGAGTCGGTGGTGCCGGTGCGCGGTGCGATTCGGGTGGCACGCCGGTCGGTCTCTCCGGCACAGGTTGACGCAGGTTGACGTAGACCGTGCTAAACCTGCGTAGGCCGGCGCATGTTGGCGCAGGGCGACGCCATGCGCCCCGACTGCGTGCTCGAGTTACCGGAGCTGGCTTCGCAGAAAGGTGAGCGTGCGATCCCAGGCAAGCTGCGCGCACGCCGCGTCGAACAGCTGAGGGCGGGTGTCGTTGAAGAATGCGTGACCGGCGTCGTACTCGTGCGCTTCCATCTTCCCGCCCGCCGCGTTGATTCCGTCACGCAAGGCATGCATCGCATCCAACGGAACGCTTTTGTCCCTCAGCCCGAAGTGGCCGAGCACTGGCACTTTCATCAACGCTGGATCGACCGCGACGTTCGGGTGGATTCCGTAGAAGTCCACAGCCGCATCGGGCACGTCGGGATGCTCCTGTGCTCCAAGTAGGGCGAGCTGGCCGCCCATGCAGAAACCGAGCACGCCCACCTTTTGGGGTGCTACGGCAGCGTGGTCGTGCAGGAAGATCGCCGCTCCGCGTAGATCGTCGCCGGCTGCACCGATATTCAGGGCCATGAACAGCTTTCCGGCCGCGTCCGGACTGGTCGTTCTTTCGCCGTGATACAGATCCGGCGCGAGGGCCACGAATCCCGCTGCCGCGAAGCGATCGGCGACCGCCTTGATCTGGTCGACAAGGCCCCACCATTTCTGGATAACGATCAGGCCTGGGCCATGCCCTGACGGCGGCAGTACCAGGTAGCCGTCACACAACCGGCCGTTCGCCGGGAATGAGACCATGGCACCACCCACCCAGCCTCCGGTTACGACTTCGCCGGCACTCCAGGCGTTTCCGGGAACTCACCCTCCCACCTGGCCATGACGGCGGTGGCAAGTGCGTTGCCCATCAAGTTGATCGAGGTGCGTGCCATATCCATGATGGCGTCGACACCCAAAATAACGGCCACGGCCTCGAGCGGCAGGTTGAACATCGCGAGCGCACCCGAAAGAATCACGAGCGACGCGCGCGGCACGGCCGCGACGCCCTTCGACGTGAGCATCAGCGTCAGCATCATCAAGAACTGCTGGCCGAGCGTCATCTCGATGCCGCCGGCCTGGGCCGCAAACACGGACGCGATGGCGAGATAGAGCGTCGAACCGTCGAGGTTGAACGAGTACCCCGTGGGCAGCACAAAGGCGATGATGCGTTTCGGTATGCCGAACTTCTCGAGGTTTTGCATCGCCAGCGGCAACGCCGCCTCGCTCGACGCGGTCGAGAAGGCAATAAGCCACGGCTCCTTGATGTACTTCCAGAACGTCTTGATCGGTATTTTCGCGATCAGCGCGATCGGCAAGAATACACAGACCACGAGCACGATCAGCGACCCGTAGAGTGTCAGCACCAACAGGGCCAGACTCTTGAGCACCACGAGGCCACTTGTTCCAACCGTCACCGCAATCGCCGCGCCGATGCCGAACGGCGCGAACGCCATCACGATGCCGACGAACTTGAACATGACCTCGGCGAGCGACTCACAGAACTCGATCATTACCTGCTTGGGCCGCCCGTTGACGCGGGCCAGGCCGACGGCGAAGAGGATGGAGAAAAACACCACCTGCAGCACTTCGTTCTTGGCCGCGGCGTCGAAGAAACTCTGCGGGACCGAGTGCTCGATCACGCCCCCGAACGTGATCTTGGTCTGCGCGAACTGCGCCGCATCCGTCGCGCTGGCTCCTGAAAGCGAGATCCCAGCGCCTGGCTTCGTGAGATTGACGGCGGCAAGGCCGATGAACAGCGCAATCGTCGTGACGATTTCGAAATAGAGAATGGACCGAAAAGCCAGACGGCCGACCTTCTTCATGTCGTCGCCGTGCCCAGCGATGCCGACGACGAGGGTGCTGAACAGCAGCGGCACAATCAGCGACTTGATCATCCGCAGGAAGATGGCGGAGACCGATTTGGCGAACGCCAGAAAACCAGGATTCTCGGCAGCCGGGAAGAAGTAGCCGGCCGCGATGCCGAGGGTCATCGAGATGATGATCCACTGCGTCTGACTGATTTTCTTCTTGGGGGACACAGCGGATTCGACAGACATGATTTGACTGGTTAACTGTTTGGGCGCAACGCGCAAGGCATGAAGCTAACTATTGGCGCGCAACACGGAACGCTTGAATCCGTAAGCGAAGTAGATCGTGACCCCTATCAGCAGCCAGATGCCGAACCGCGTCCACGCTTGAACTGGCAGCCCGAGCATCACGAAGATGCACGCCAAGGCCGTAAGAATTGCCACGGGCCAGACAAAGATGATGCGGAACGGCCTCGGTCGGTTGGGTTCGGTCTTCCGCAACACGAGCACGCCGACGGCTATCAGCGTGAACGCGAACAGCGTGCCGATGTTGGTGAGGTCGTAGGTCTCGCCCGCATCGCCGATGAGTGCCCAAAGCGCCACGAACCCTCCCATCACGAGGGTGGTGATGTGCGGAGTGCGGAACTTCGGGTGGATCTTTGCCGCCCACTTGGGGAGCAGCCCGTCACGCGCCATTGCCATCAGAATGCGTGCCTGGCCGTACTGGAAGACGAGGAGCACCGCGCTCGTGGCCACCACCGCACCGAGCGATATGAACCAACTGAATCGCTGCAGGCCGGCCTGGTTGAACGCCGCCGCCAGCGGATCGTTGGCCAGGAGTTGCTTGTACGGAACCAGCCCGGTCGCCACCGCACCGACCGCCACGTAGATGATGGTACAGATCAGCAATCCAAGCAGAATGCCGCGGGGCATCGTGCGCTGCGGATCCTTCGTCTCTTCGGCCGCCGTAGAGATGGCGTCGAAGCCGATATAGGCAAAAAACACAATCGCCGCACCTTGATGGATGCCGCGAAATCCGTTCGGCGCATAGGGCGTATAGTTGGCCGTATCGATGTGCTGCACACCGATGATGATGAATACGGCCAGCACGATCAGCTTGACCGCCACCATCACTCTGTTCACCCGGTTGCTTTCCTTGACTCCGATCACGAGGAGCCAGGTGATGGCTGCCACGGCCACAAATGCAGGAATGTTCAGCAGGACAGGGATGCCGCCGATCTGCGGCGCGTCGGTCATCAGGTGCTTGATGGGCGAGTCGGGTGCGGCCAGCAATACCTCGCGATAGCCGTGAACCAGCCAGCCGGGCAGGTCGACCCCGAAACCCGACAGGAGCGACACGAAGTACCCGCTCCATCCGATGGCCACGGCGACGTTGCCGACGGTGTATTCGAGGATCAGGTCCCAGCCAATGATCCACGCGACGAGTTCACCGAGCGCCACGTACGTATAGGCGTAGGCGCTGCCCGCTTGCGGGATCATCGCCGTGAGTTCCGCATAGCACAGCGCGGCGAGGGCACAGACCCCGCCGAGCAGCAGAAATGAGACCACGAGCGCCGGGCCGGCACCATACCGGACCACGGTGACGCCGTCGGCCGCTATCTGCCCAGCCGCCGCCGTCCCGATCGATGAGAAAATCCCGGCGCCGATGACGGCGCCAATGGACAGCGCGACTAGGTCGATCGTGCCGAGTTGCCGCTTGAGGCCGGCCCCCTCTTCACCCTCGGGAACCAAGGCAGCAATCGGTTTTCGGGCGAAGAGGGACTTCACCGGTGGGCTCGCCCTAGATAAAGATCGGGGCTAACACCAGCGTAATCGTCGAGAGCAGCTTGATCAGCACGTGCAGCGACGGGCCGGCCGTGTCCTTGAAGGGGTCACCGACCGTGTCGCCCACGACGGCCGCCTTGTGCGCATCGGACTTTTCCCCGCTTCGTCGGCGAAGCCGCGGAGCCGCTCGGCGCCGGACTCGTCCACGAGCCGGACCTGCGCACGCGGCACGGCGCGCCCGGACTGATCGACGACGATGCCTGAGATCTGGATCAGGAATAGCGAAAGGACGAACATGGGGGTCTCCTTCGGCGTCTCTCGCGCCGTGGAATGGACGCCCCCGGGGAAACAGGTTTCCTGACTCGCGGATCGACACGGCTTGTCTTGATCTTCCCAGCCGCTTTGCGCTACAAAAAATGTAGCACTCGGCGCCCAGTGACGTCTGCAGACAGCCGCTCCCCGCTTACAGTGGCGGGACCGTGTGGGCATTGCACCCACTTCGCGTGGCCCCGGGGCGAGCGTCAGATTGTCGTAAGCGGGAGTATATCGTTTTTGATAACATATGTGGTTGAGGTGTTCGCCGGCCAGGCTGCGGATACGCACTACCACCCAAGAGGAGCGCATGAGTAAAAGTTCGACCGTCACCGTTCGCGAGCGGCCCGTCGAAG
>SXGR01174931.1_pt1 | contig 32669 bp, 26 predicted proteins | sample 3174711 | NCBI WGS metagenome assembly SXGR01 (sample SAMN11356860, study PRJNA531348) | freshwater metagenome | isolation source: freshwater sample F1-60 | place: China: Fuxian Lake, Yuxi | collected 2017-12-25 | reverse complement strand
GTCATTGGCGCCCTGGTCTGGGTGGTGTCCCTGGTGTACGCAGGTTATTTTCTGGGAAACATTCCCGTTGTGCGTCAAAACCTGAGCGCTGTGATCCTGCTGATTGTCGCGATCTCGCTGGCGCCTTTGATCTTTGAATTTTTCCGCACCCGCCTGCGCAGGGCGAAGGCGCAGGGCTTAGACCGCCCTGACACTTATTAGCCGGATTTACTTTTCCACATCGGCCAGGATAGGCCTTGCAAGCGGCGGATTCTTTGCGAAATATTGCTTGATGCCGCGAAGAATCGCCTGTGCAAGCTTGTCCTGGTACTGCTCGTCGCGCGCACCGAGCGTGCCCGCGCTAGCTCTTTCCAGGTGAGTCCGGTCCGGCTTCCCCTCTCCGCATCCACGACGAGTGGAACGCTCACGATCGCGAACAGCAGTCCGACGAGCGGTCCCACAATGAACGCTCCGGTCATCGCGGCTTCCGTCGAACGGTCATGCTGGTTGCTCGACAGCAGATACACGAGACCGACGCCACCGAACAGGCCGACGACGTAACCCACAACGCCCAGACCCAGCGACAAAGCAGATCGTTTGAGGAATGTCATGGGATGATCCCTTTTCAGGTTCTGCTTTGTGAGCGGCACGGCGCTAGCCGCCGGCCGAGCCGCTCCACCGGTGGCTAGCGCCATTCCGCTCACGTCTGACATCAAAGGCCAACGCGGCCGGAACTCGCTTCGAGTTCCGGCCGCGTTGGCGGGTCGCACACCACGATCATTTCTCGTTCGTCGCGGGCAGCTTCAGAACTTCGACGTCGAAGGTCAGATCGACCGAGTACGACTTGCCGGCGAACTTCTTGGGCTCGCCGAGTTTGACGGTGCCGCGTGCGCGACCGTCTTCGATGACCACGTCGGAAATGGCGTTGGAGCCGAAGATCGGGAACGAGTTATTGTCGTGCGCCACAAAGATCACATTGAGCTTGCCCTCCTGGTTGAATTCCAGTTTCGCCTGAGAGTCAAAATCGAACAGCCCCATGTCGCTGCCATCCTTGGCGAGCTGCGCCTTGAGTTTCGGCAGAGGGATGGGCTTGTCGGTGAAGTTGATCGCCGTCGCTTTCTTGCCGGAGATCATCAACTCGTAGGCCACGACGTTGCCGAGCTTGACCGGCTTGTCGTTCACCTGCAGCGTGCCGGAGTTCTCCAGCTTTTTGGCGTCAGCCGGGAGTTTGGTGGTTCCCGTCTTCGGCTTGTCCGGTCCCGCTGGAGCGGCGGCCGCCTTCTGCACCGGATCGGCACCCACGACCACGTCAAAAGTCAGTTCGCAGTTGGACTTGAACTCCAAAATCCGCTCGTCGTCTTTCGTCGTCGTGAATGTGACCTGGCCCCGAGCCCGCCCCGCGTCGAGCTTGAGTTCGCCGGTCAGCTTGCCAAATCCACCGAATTGGTAGTTGTCGCCCATGCCCCTGCACGCGATGGGCTTGCCCGTCCGACTGAAGTCAAAGCGGATGTTCGACTGCTGTATAAAGAGGCTCAGATCGCTGCGGTCCTTTTCGCGAAGATTCTTACTGACCTCGTCCACCGGAATCTTGAGGTCGCTCGCCAGAATCGTGATTCGTTCTTCGTCGCCATTCTTGGACTCGTACGCCATGACGTGTTCGAGCTTGTAGGTCTTGCCCCGGATCACGAACGTGCCGGAGTTGGCGTTGGCCGCCACAGGCGTATTGTCAGGCTTCGGTGCCGGTTTTGGTTCGGGTTTCGGCCGTGAACCGGCCGCCGGAACTTTGGCCTTGGGATCGACCTCGCCTTGCTCAAGTTTCAGGCCGCCGCCGCCCATCAGGATCACCTTCGCGTCGCCAAACCCCGGATCGACATAAGTCAGCACCAGCGTCTTGCCGGCTTTCTCGAAGGTCAGGCTGCCCGCCGGTTTCCTGAGCGGCTCGCTGTCGTCCGATTCCCACTCGGCCGCGAGCAGTTGCTCGCGAATGATCTCTGCGGCCGCCACTCCTTTGCCTGCCGGGAATTCGATCTGCATCTGACTGTTGGATGATTTTGAAACTTTCTTGGCGTTCTCCGGGACAGGCACGCTGACGGCGTCTTTGTCGGTGGCGGTCACCTTGGCCGCTGCCTTGGCCGGTTTCTTGCCCTCCAGACCGGCGTCCTTCAGAGCCTCACCGACCGCGCTTTTGATCAGCGCATCGACATCGGGAACGTCGGCACCCGGCTTCGTCGTCGGTTTCTTAGGGGAGTCTTCCGCTGCGACGAGCGTCGATTGCAGGATCGACGGGGCCAACATGGCACCCGCCCCCAACGAAATTCCCGCCGCCAGCAACGTGGTTCGCAGCAAATTCGTCCAAGACAGTCTTCTCATGATGGTCCCTTTTCTGTGGTGTGGATCGCAAAACAGCCAAGCTTTCACATCCTTCAACGCAACCCGCCGGCAGAACGCACAAAGATTTGAGACATTTGCCAAAGCCGCTCGTAACCTCGAAGCGTGAGCGAGGGCGGGCGCTCCAACACGCATTGAGTTCGGCTGACCCTACCGGATTGCAGGTGTTTGCCGCAGAGCGGCATTTGAAGGTAGCCGTGGGCTTCAGCCCACGGTCTCGAAACCGTAACACCGCACTTGTCGCGGAGCGACATTTGATGGGTTGAAACGTCGCGATCAAATGTCGCTCCGCGACAGAGGACATTCATTAAACGTCATCCGTGGGCTGAAGCCCACGGCTACCATCAAGTGCCGCTCTGCGGCAAAAACCAAACGCAATTCACTCACCACTGCAATCCGTTAGAGTCAAGAATTCGGAGCTTCAGGTAGTGCATGCCCTCGCTAACGCTTCGATGTTGTGATTTTTTCGCCACCGCCCCTGCGGCGGTGGCTCAACGGCCTTTGCGTTACTCGAATTCCCCGAGATCACAGTAGCGCAAAAGCCGTTAAACCCCTGGTGCAGGTCCAGGGGCGAACAAATCACAAGCTCTTCGGTTCATGCTCGCCGTTGGCTCCGGTGTCTTTCCGCTGGTATCTGACATCAATGAAAAACGCGGACGGAATTCAGGTCGAATTCCGCCCGCGTCGGTGAATCGTAGCGGCCAATCATTCTTTGGCGGTCGAGGGCAGCTTCAGGACTTCGACATCGAAGGTCAGGTCGAACGAGTAGGTCTTGCCTAAGAACTCGTCCGGCTTGCTGAGCTTCACGGTGCCGCGTGCTCGGCCATCTTCGACGACCACGTCGCCGATCAAATTGGAGTTGCCGCTCATGGAAGCGTTATCGTGCCACAGGTTCATCGACGACGGTTTGTCGTCTCGGTCGATCAGGATTTTCACTTGGGTGTGCGGCTCGAACAGGCCGTCGTCGGAGGCATCCTTGGCCAGTGATGCCTTCAGCTTAGCGATGTTGATCGGCTTCTCGGTGAAGAAGATCGCCGTCTGAATTTCATCAGCGATCTTGACCTCGTAGGCCACGACGTTGCCGAGCTTGATCGGCTTGTCGCTGACCAACAGTTTGCCGGAGGTCTCCAAATTTTTGGCATCGGCGAGTTGCTTGGCCGGCTGGCTGTCGCGAGTCAGGACCGGGACGTCAAAGCTGATCTCGCCGATGATTGTTTTGCCAAAGAATTCGTCTTCCTTGTTGGCTTTGAAAGTACCGCGTGCTCGACCCGCTTCGACAATCGCTTCGCCCGTGACGTCGCGGCCACTGCCGAGCGAACCATTTCCGGCGTAGCTCATGGTGTTCAGTTTGTCTTGATCGTCGAGTTCGACAAGCACTCTTGGCGACCTCGACCGCAGCCCGTGATCCTCTCCGTTCTTTCGCAAGAGGTCGATCAGTGACGACTGCTTGATCGCTGTTTCGGTCGCGAGAATCCGCGTCACCCAGCGGCCATTGTCCACGATTTCGTAGGCGATGATGTGCGGTAGCGCCACCGGTTCGCCATTGGCGACGAGTTTTACTTCGTTCGGCAGCTTGTCGAGCTTCGCGATGCCGCGATTCGGTTTCGCCGGTCGAGCCGGAGCGGCGACGGGTGCGTCTCCGTCGTCGTCCGACTTCGCCGGTTTACGGCCGATTTTCTTTTTCCGTGGTTTGGGCGAATCGTCGTCGGACGGTTCGGTTTCGGGCTTCGACGAAGCGCTCGAAACCTTCGCATCCGGATCAGCCTTCCCCTCGGTGAGCTTCACGCCGATGCCGATCAGCATCATGTTGACGTCGGTGAAGCCGGTGTCCACGAAGCTCATCGTCAGCGTCTTGCCATCCTTCGTGAACGTGGCATCGCCGGAGTCCTTTTCGATTTCGGCATCACCCTCGATTTCCCAACCGGCCGCAAGTAGTTGATCGCGCAGAGCCTCGGCCGAAGCCTTCCCTTTGTTGGCGGGCCACTTGATCTGCAAGACATTGCCGCTGGTTTGAGTGACCTTCTTGGCCCCTTCGGGGATCGGCACGCTGACGGCGTCTTTGTCGGCAGCCTTTGCTTTCGCTGTGCCCTTCGCGGGTTTCTTGCCGTCCAGGCCGGCGTCCTTCAGAGCGTCTCCGACCGCGCTCTTGATCAGCGCATCGACATCGGGGAAGCCGTCATCGGACTCCTTCGCGGTCTCCTTGGCGGCCGTCTTCGTGGCTGGCTTGGCCTTGGCATCGGCGACGATGGGCTTTTCGAGGCTCATCAGCTTCACGGTGACGTCGGAGCCATTTTCCACGAAGTCCAAGTTCAATTGTTGGCCATCCTTCGTGAAGGTGAGATCGCAAGACTCATCGCCAATTTTGTTGGAGCCAACGATCTTCCAACCCGAGGCGAGCAGATGATCTCGTAAGAATTCGGCGGACGCTTTCCCTTTGCCCGCCGCAAATTCGAGATCGAGATAGCGTTCATTGGATTGATCGACCTTTTTGGCTCCTTTGGGGATCGGCAGGCGGATCGTGTCGTCGTCGGCAGCGGCCTGCTCGGCGGGCGTCTTCTTGGACGGAGTTTTGGCGACGGCCTCCGCCGCTTCTTTCTGAGCCTTCTCTTCAGCGGCCGCCTTTGCTGTCAAAACTCGCACTTTCTCTTTGAGGGCGGCAATGTCCGCCACCGTTTGGAGAGTCAACATGACGTGCGTCATTCCGTCCCGATCGGACACGAGCAGCGACATGTGATCCTTCGCCGAGTTCCGGAAGTCATGTTGACCGAACTCGCGATCGTTGGCCTTTGACCTGTAGAGCTCTTTGGAGTCCGGCTTCCAACCCTGCTTGGCGAGCCGCTCCAAATAGAACGTGGCCACGGTGTCGAACGAGTCAGACGTTTGGAATCGCAGCGTCTTATCAGCGTCGTCGAACCCGACCTCTTTGGCGTTCGCCGGTGCGGGGATGTCGGCTGACAGCAACGCCGAGTTGTAGCTGATCATCACCTGATCTTTTTGAGCCGGATGGACTCCCACGAACACAGACAGCCGAACGGCGTTTCGCTTGAACGTCAGAATTTCGGAGTCGGGATTGCTGTTCGCCCCATACGGCTCCCAGCCCGCATCCGTCAGCAGCTTGCGAGTGGCTGTCGCCACATCGGCAGGCTTCATCGCGGTCGAGTAAGTCGCGGCCACGTCGCTCGCGAACACCTGCTTGGCTCCTTTGACGGCCGGCAGCTTGCTCATCGCGACGTTGCCAAGATTGCTGAGCGTAATCATCGCCGACTTTGCCTTGGTCGGATCACCGCCAGGGTAGCTCGCGACCGAGACGACGAAGCCGCTCTTCTGGAAGGTCGCCGAAATGTACTCCGCCTGACTGGTGGTTCCCGGCAGTTCCTTCCATCCGAGCTTGATGAGCTGCTTCTGATGAAACTGAAACAGCGTTTTCGAGTCGCCGTCCACTTCGTAATGGACCATGCCCAAATGCCGTCCGAACGGACTCTTGGCCCCTTCGGCCAGTGGCAACGTGCTCAGATCGAGCACCTTGGCGGCCTCCTCGACAGTCGCCGCCTTCAATTCTTCGGCCGCAATCACCGTCGATCGCAGCAACGGCTGCCCGGCAAATGCCGCCAAACCGATGGAAACTCCCGTCGCCAGCAACGCAGTTCGCAACAGATTTCGCCAAGTCAGCCTTCGCATGATGCTCCCTTTCCGAAGAGGTGTTTTGTGCTCCCATTGAGCATTCACTTGCTCAAACGAAATCCGCCAGACGATCGCACACAAGAATCGAACGATTTGCAAAATCCCGCGTTTTCGCTCTGTCGTCCGTAACCCGACGAGGCAGTATTGAAGTTCCGCAGTTTCAAAAAACGGCCAACCCTGACCGGGTGTGACAAAGATTCCAGGCGAACGTAGCCGCCTCGTTCCACGAGGCGGAGCTATGGCCATCGGTGCTCAAAATTGAACTCACGCACAAGACCGATTGCTCTGCCTTGCGGAGCAAGGCAGCTACGTTCGTTCGGTTGCCAACAACTTTTGCCACACCCCCCTGTCCTGAAGACACGGTCGGCTGATGATTTCTCTCGAATCGCCGCTAGACTCCGCCGTGCTCAGAGAACACAAAAAGGCAGCAGGCGAGGTCGTTTCTGAGCCACACAGTGGTCAGGACGATCAAGTGGCACGAGGAGTGCGCGAATGAGTGCGACATCCGTGGGTGAATTGCTGGGCAAGGTTCGCGGCGGAGACGCGGCGGCGGCCGAGGAGTTGGTCCGCACCTATGAGCCGGAATTGCGGCGAGCGATCCGCGTGCGACTGACGGATGCTCGGCTGCGGCGGTTGGTCGATTCGATCGACATCTGCCAGTCGGTGTTGGCCGGGTTCTTCGTGCGAACTGCGGCCGGACAGTACGACATTCAGACTCCCGAAGAGTTGCTCAAACTGCTCGTCACGATGGCTCGCAACCGCGTGATCGACTGGGCGCGACGCTCGCAGGCCGATCGACGAGACGGCCGACGCGACGTGTCGATCGAGGGGAACGACGGAGAGCAGATGCAATTCGCTTCTCCACAGCCGGGGCCGGTATCGGTTTTGGTCAGCCGCGAATTGCTGGAACAGGTCCGCAGCCGGTTGGCTCCCGAAGAATTGAAACTGATGGAACAGCGTGCGGAGGGACTCGACTGGAACGAGATCGCCGCTCAGACCGGAGATCAAGCCAATGCCGTCCGCATGCGACTCACGCGCGCTCTCGACCGCGTCGCGGAGGAACTCGGACTGGAGCAATCACATGTCTAATCAAGGCGAGCGACAGGGCGTCAGCCCTCCGAGTTCTGGCACGGGAAGTGATCCAGCATCTCACACGGAAGTATTTCCAAACAATGGCCGAGCCGCAGAGGGACTCGGTGGGCTGACGCCCAACCGCTCGCCAGAGCCGGTCATCATCCGCGAGAACCTCGATAGCCTCTCGGCCTCGCTGAGCGATCAGATTGAGATGCTGGTTGGCGAGTTGCGGAGCCGCTGGAAGAGCGGCAAACGAGTCGGCATCGAAGCACTTGGCTCGGCCGTGGAGCAGGTCTCCAGGAACGAAGAACAACTGCTCGACCTGATCTACCACGAAGTGCTGATCCGCGAGGAGTTCGGCGAGAAGCCGACGCTGGAGGACTTCACGGCGCGGTTTCCTCAGCATGCCGATCGGTTGCAGCGATTGTTCGCCGTGCATGGCGCGATCGAAGACGACGGCTGGGACGACGAGCTGGATTCGGCGATCGCGGGGGATGCCGGAACGATCGGGGCGAAAGACGTCGCGCAGAGCGATCCCCCGTCCTCGACCGAAGTCGGCGACAGTGCCGATCGGAAGAAATCGCACTGGCCAAGAAAATCACGCGACTCGCGACCGGTTGAGCCGCCTCCCGGTTACGAGCTGCTCGAAGAGATCGGCCGCGGCGGCATGGCGGTCGTGTTCCGTGCGAAGCAGCAGATTTTGAATCGGGTCGTCGCGCTGAAGATGCTGCTGGCCGGCGGCGTGGCCAGCAAAGAAGTGCTGGCTCGCGTGCAGCAGGAAGCTCGCGCGGTCGCACAATTGCAGCATCCCGGCATCGTGCAGATTCACGAAGTGGGCGAGCATCGCGGACTCCCCTATCTCTCGTTGGAGTACATTGCGGGCGGCACCTTGCACGACTGGCTTGGCGGCCGACCGCTGCCGCCGCTGGAATCCGCACGAGTCATCGAGCAACTGGCACGCACCACGCAGTACGCGCACGAGCGCGGCGTCGTGCATCGCGATCTCAAACCGGCCAACGTGTTGCTGACAGAGCGACCGCCCAGCTTACTGTCGAGCACGACGATCCCGATTGCCGACATTAGCCCGGCGCGCCAGCAAGGGGCCGGGACATCACACAACCCCTCGCTGGCGCGTCGGGCTGGTGGAGCAGAACCGACACCGAGTTTCGCCGCTCAGACCAAGATCAGCGACTTCGGCCTCGCGCGAGTGCTTGGCAGCAGCAGCGAACTCACCGCGACCGGACAGGTGATTGGCACGCCCAGCTACATGGCTCCCGAACAAGCGGCCGGAACTTGTGATGACGTCAGTCCGGCTCAGGACATCTATTCGCTCGGTGCGATCCTCTACGAACTGCTGACGGGGCGTCCGCCGTTTCGAGGACCGTCGCTGTTTGACACGCTGGAGCAAGTCCGCACGACCGAGGCCGTGCCGCCCCGCAAATTGCAGCCGCGCGTCCCGCGCGACCTCGAAACGATTTGTCTGAAATGCTTGGAGAAAGTCCCCGATCGACGTTACGCGACGGCACTGGCTTTGGCCGAAGACCTGCGGCGAGTCCAAGAGGGTGACTCGATCATGGCTCGCCCCGCCGGTTCCTTCGAGCGCGGTTGGAAGTTGGTGCGGCGTTATCCCGCCACTTCATCGCTGGCCGCGCTGACCGTGCTGCTGACGATCTTTGGCGCCATTGGCATCTTGCGCGAGACCCGACGTGCCACGCTCAGCGAACAAACCGCTCTCTTCGACAGCCAACGCGCGGAACAGCAACGCCGATCGGCCGACATGGAACGCCAAAAGGCCGAAGAGCAGACACGTCTCGCGCAGCAAGAACGAATGAATGCCGAACACCAGAAGACCTTGGCCGAGGAGGCTCAAAAGAAAGCCGAGCAGCAGCGGCAGGTCGCCGAAACCGAACGAACGAAAGCCGTCCAAGCTCAAGCTCAGGCCGAGGCCAGTTTCGAGCGAACCATGACCACCATCAAATCGTTGGCGGACCTCGGTGCGACGCTCCGCAATCAGCCCGGTCAGCAAGCCACCAGCAAGCGTCTGCTCGATGAAACCTTGCGGCTGTATGACGAGTTGGCCGAAGAGCAAGGCCCAAATCCAACGTTGCGAAGGCAACGGATTACGGCGTTGGTGAATGCGGGGACGATTCGCAAGAGTCTGCGGGAGTACGACGAGTCCGAAAAGCTGCTGAAGCAAGCGGCCGAATTGGTGGAGGCGGACATCCTCTCGACTCCCAGCGACCCCGATCTGAATTACCGAGCCTCCACCGTCTACTGGAATCTGGCCATCCTCTACAAAGACAGCAGTCGACCGAAGGAATCTTTGGAATCGCTCCGGCGATACGCAGTCGCCATAGACGCCGTGCTGGAAAAGTACCCTGGCAATTCCAATGTCTTGACCGGTAAGGCGAATGCCCTCACGAATGAGTGCATCATTCTGATCGGCATGGGACGACCGCTCGACGCCCTGGATCGCTATGAGGAGGCGATCTCCATTCTTCGCGACGTCCTGAAGAGGGTACCGGACCACCTGAATGCTCAAAGCGAACTGGCTCTGGTGCTGCACGACTACTCGACGTTGCTGCGCGGACAGGGCCGTGTCGAACCGGCCGAGGCCGCGTTTCACGAAGCGTTCGCGCTTCGCCAAGCACTCTTTCAAAAGTCTCCGACCAATGTCTTCCATCGCTCATTCTTGTCCCGGCTCTACACCAGCCGAGGGCAAATCGAACAGGAGGCCAAGCGCTATGACGAATCCATTGCTCAACATCAGCAGGCGGTGGAGCTCACGCAATCGTTGGCGGACGACTTCCCGGACATCTACGAGTACCAGCGGATTGCCATCGCAAGATTGATCGAACAATTGAATGTCTGCATGGCCGCGAACAACACCGAGATCGGCAAGCCGTTGCAGCAACGCTTGTCAGCCCGCCTGAAGATCGCGTTTCAGAGATTCCCGAAAGACAAATACGTCGTGGAAAACTTCGCAGATTGGCAGCACTACTGGGCCGATCAACTCTGGGAAGAGGGCCAAAAGGCTCAAGCGACACCGCTTGCCAAGTCGGCTCTGCAAGCTGCGGTGGACCTGCTGACGATCGACTCACCGATGAAACCAGCGGAAGAGGCCCGCTTCTCGAACAGCGCCGCTTGGATGCTGACCACCGTGGCCGATCCGTCGCTGCGCAATCACAAGAAGTCGGTCGAACTGGGTCGGCGAGCGGTCGAACTGATGCCGGAGCATCCGTACTACGCTCACACGCTCGGAACCGCGCTGTACTACGCGGGTGACTTTGCGGCGGCTCGCGAACACTTGCTGAAGGCGATTCAACTGGATCAGGAGGCCGCGAAACGTGGCACGCTCGATCAACTCGTGCAGGTATTGAGTGCCCTGCCGAAGGATGCGGACGCGGCTCGCAAGGAAGTCGAAATCACGCTCGGCCTGAAGAAGAGACCACCAGAGGTCATCTCGGTCTATTTCTCGATGCTGGCAATGACGCTGTGGCAACTCGACGAAAAGGAGACCGCTCGCAACACGCTTCGCTTGGTCGTTGATCCGTCCAATGACTTCTCAAAAGACGGCCCGGAACTACGACGTCTCATCGGCGAAGCGCGAGCGCTGATCCGCCCGGAGTAGAACGGCCACTCTCAGCCGCGTCCGAATCTCGTTACCCACCTGACAGCTCCATCAGCGTGCCCTGCTCGTCAACGGGATTCGGATCGAGCCAATTGAAGGCATCGCTTTCCGCCTCGAATAACTGCAACCGGTCACACAGTGCGTTCGGAATCGTCTCGGAGAAGCTGTCCGGATCCTTGACCACGACCGCGAATCGGCCCGGCAGTTCACGCAGGCTAAGACATGCAAACGTCAGTCGCTCCATCCGGCCAATCACGGGAGCATCACAAATCAAAACCACATTGCGACCACGAATGAGCGCTTTGCGAATTCGTTGCTGCATCTGTTGAACCTGCTCGATCTCCGCGTCCGAGCAATGAATCACTGCGATATTTCGACGAGCAGTCATGGTTTCCTCCGATTCCTGGTTGTCGGCATTGATGATCAGAGTGATTCCGGCGCCGTCCTTGGAGAACGACTTGCGAGTCACTCCTCGTTCAACGTCGTTTGCGACAGAATCGCACAAAGAATTTGGAAAACTCGGAATTTGGAGAATTAGTTCATCGACAGTTCCAGCAACGTGGCGTTCACGTCGATCGGATTCGGGTCGATCCAGTCGAACGCGTCGTCCTGCGATTCGAACACCTGCAAATGGTCGCGAAGTTTGCCCGGAATCGTCTCCGAGAAGTGATCCACATCCTGAGCCACAATCGCGAACCGGCCCGGCAGGTCACGCACACCAAGGCACGCGAATGTCAGCCGTTCCATCCGGCGAATCATGGGGGCGTCGCAAATCAGCACGACGTTGCGACCACGGGTCAGAGCTTCGCGAATTCGCCGCTGCATCTTCTGAGCCTGCTCGATTTCCGCGTCTGAGAAACGAATCACTGCGAGGTTTCGTTGAGCGTTCATGGCTTGTTCCCTTTTGGCTGATGGTTGGTTGAGTCAGTCGGTTTCGCCAGCCAGGCCGAATCGACCTGCGAGCCCTCCATTGAGTCTCGCGTCGTTGTGTCGGATGCCTCTATCAACGGAGACAGACCAAGAGTCGCACAAGAAATCTGAAGAATTCTCAAACCGCAGCCAAAGTTCCGCAGCTTCGGCAACAAGATTTCCGACTTGTGTGATCAGAGCAACGAGCTAACCTGACTCCCCTGCCCTGCGAAAACCGCGATACCAACAGGAGCCTGACTGTGCCGACGCATCTCGAATCGTTCCCCTGCCATCGGACACGCCGCAGCTTTCTGGCGGATTGCGGCGGAGGCTTCACCGGCTTGGCCATAGGGGCCATGCTGCACCGCGACGGCGTCGTTCGAGCGAATGACGTTGCGGCCAACAGCGTCATTGACGGCCAACCTCATAAACAGCCCAAAGCCAAGAGTGTGATCTGGCTCTTCATGGGGGGCGGCGTCAGCCACATGGAGTCGTTCGATCCAAAACCGGCACTCAACAAATACGCCGGGATGACGATCGAAGAGTCACCCGCCGCCGACGCGGTGCTCAAGTCGCCATTCTATCGGAAGAATGTCCGCGATTTCGCGGGCGGGCCACGCAAGTTGATGGCGAAGATTTATCCGATGCAAATTAGCTATCGGCCCCACGGCGAAAGCGGCGTCGAAGTGACCGATTGGTGGCCGCATGTCGCTTCAATGATCGACGACATTGCCATCGTCCGCTCCTGTTGGTGTACCGACAACGATCACGCCGCACAGTACGAGATGCACACCGGCCATCACATCTTCGATGGCTATCATCCGAGCGTCGGCTCATGGGCACATTACGGCTTGGGTTCGCTCAACGACGACCTGCCCAGCTTCGTCGCGATCGGCGACCCGCCCGGTGTCTGCTGCGGCGGCAAGGGTGCTCAGAACGGAGCCTATCTCGGCCCGGAACACAACGCCGTGCATCTGAAGTTCGACGCGAACCTCCCCCTGCCCTACGCCTCCCCCGGCCCGGAAGTCTTTCAAGAAGAACAAGCCGCCGAGTTCGAGTTGCTCCGCGAACTCAACGGCTTGTCCGCCGCGAAGCATCCCGAAGACGCCGCCGTCCGAGCACGGATGAAGTCGTATGAACTCGCCTTCCGCATGCAGACGTCGATCCCCGAAGCGTTCAAGATCGCTGGCGAGACCGCCTCAATCGCCGACCTCTACGGCTTGAACAATCCCATCACGAAATCGTTTGGCGAATCATGCCTCCTCGCGCGGCGCTTGGTCGAACGAGGTGTCCGCTTCGTGCAGCTTTATCACGGCGGCGGAGGGGGCGGCTCATGGGACGCGCACTCCAACTTGAAAGACAACCACGGCAAGCTCAGCCCACAAGTCGATCAACCGATCGCCGCGTTGCTGCGCGACCTCAAGCAGCGCGGCTTGCTCGACGAAACCATCGTCGTCTGGGCCACCGAATTCGGCCGCACTCCCGGCGAAGAAGGCTCCAAAGGCCGCGACCATCACCCCTACGGCTTCAGTTGCTGGCTCGCCGGTGGCGGCCTGAAAGGGGGCCTCGCTCACGGCGCGACCGACGAAATCGGCTTCCACGCCGCCGAACACCGCCACTACGTCACCGACATCCACGCCACCGTGCTCACCCAACTCGGCCTCAACCCGCACTCCCTCGAAGTGCCGGGTCAAAAAAGGCTGGAGATTGAGTTTGGGAAACCGATTCGCGAGGTCATCGCGTGACCCATTGACAGCGGAAATACGATTTCTAATCTGCGTGCCGGGACGAGTGACCATCAGCGTGTGGAACCGTGACTATGTCAATTCAAGTGCAGTGTGAAACCTGCTTCACGACTTATTCACTTCGAGATGACTTGGCTGGCAAAACGATTCGATGCAAAAGCTGCCAAAGCCCGATACGAGTTGAAAAGCCAAAGCGAAAAAAGTTCATACCGAGGACGATGAGCCGGATGCGGACGACAGCTTTGTGAGTAAATCCGCCGTCGCTACGAAATCGTCAAAAAGTAAGAAATCAGGGCGGAGTAAGCGGAATCAGTTTCAGTTTCTGACTTGGCTCACGCCTCGAACACTGGACCATTACGTCTTCTTGCTGTCACTCGCAGTGATTGCGATGCAAGCAGTGTTTGGCTTCCGATCCTTAGGCCATCCGGAACATTACGCCGCTTACTATGTTTGCGTTTTGTATTTTTCTGCGCCTGCCATCGTAGTCTTGATGGTGATGTCAATGCACGCCATTGCTCCCGAAGAAAGTCTGAGCACGCAAATTGGAAAGTTGATCCTTGGATTATCAGCCGGAATTGGTTTGTGCATCGTTTGCCATTTTCTGGGGTTACGGGCGAGAGCGGCCAGAGGAATTGGCATGTTGTTGTTCGGAGGAATGGCCGCAGCCAATCAAAAACAGTATGGCGACAGATAGAAAAAGCATCGTCTGCTTAATATCGCTTTATTGGCGTTATTCGTCGGCACATTCTTCGGTTACTTTGCGCATTTGGCGCATGAGCATTTTGATCAACGGGACGCTCAGCTTAGAGAAGCACTTCATTCTGTCGCTCCGTTCCTTGATGCCGGTGGTGCAAAGTAAAGTCCACCTCCGCGAAGAGTTCGGCGACTCGGCATTCAAATCCCGGCAGGACATTCTCGCCGGAGAATCGCGCGTCTTCGCAGAGCAGTCGGCCCTCGATGGTTTCGCGGAAGGCGGTCAGCTTGTCGATGAACTCGTCGATCATGTCATGTGGAATTCTTCAGAATGATTGGCTCAGACGCGAATTCGCTGTCTATCATCGCGACGAGTTCAGGCAACCTTTTGTAATTCCCCGAACAAGGAGTGATCCATGACCTCATCGGCAATGGCCAGTGAATGGACGAGTGCGAATTCGGCTCGTGCTCAACAGATTTGGGACGAGTATCTCCGTTCGCATGATGTTTCTCAGCAGCAAGGCCAAGCGGTCGGAATTGATCCCGCGACCGGACAGGTTTGGTTTGGCCGAACCGCTTTGGACATCCGGAAACAAATGCAAGCCGCTGGCGATGCCGTGCCGCTCTTTTTTCTGCGAGTGGGACAAGACCACTATCTGCGGAAAGGAGGCCGTCGATGATCACGGGGATCGTGACCGAAGACGGCGTCCCGCTGATTCACATTTCCGTCGGCGACCGTCTGTGGCCCGCCGTCATCGACACCGGGTTCAATGGCTGGCTGGAATTACCGGACTCCTGCCGTGATGCGGTCAACCCCCTGTTTCTCGGACGGATCGTTTCCGAATTGGCAGGCGGAGTGAAAATCGAAGAAGACGCCTTTCGTGTGGAGTTTCACTTTGATGGCGAATTCATCGAATCCGAAACCACCTTTGTCGACTCCGGCACCATCTTGATTGGCACTACACTCCTCGCGAACCATCACTTGGAAATCGACTTCCCCGCAAAGACTGTCAGCCTTGAACGAGTTGATTAACGCCATGACTCAAGCACAAATCTTGACCGAGTTCCAAAAGCTCACCATGCGGCAACAACTCGATCTGCTGCAAGCGGCCTCCGGTTATCATCGGTACTTGTTCGCAGCAGCCCTCTTCAGGAGCAAGGCATGAACACACAACTTTCCGACGACGACATCGAACAACAAGCCACAGAGTTCTACGAGCAGGAGTTGCGAGCATCTTTGGAGGCCACTCATCCGCATGCCTTCGTCGTCATCGAGCCGATCTCGCGGACCTACTACTTGGGCGAGACGCTCAGTGAGGCCGGGCGGAGAGCTCGGCAGGCGTTTCCCGACCGGCTGTCCTTCGCGATGCGAGTTGGTCACGCCGCCGCCATCCACATTGGGGGAATCGGCGAATGAACGGCTTCGTCGATTCGCAGGGACGAGCGTTGCTCACCATTCCAATTCGCGCCGCGCAAGAGGCCACCGCATTGTCCGTCGAAGCCTGGATTGATACCGGCTTCACTGGCGAACTCGTGATGCCACGATCGCAGATTGACCGATTGGGACTGAAACCCGGATTGATGGTCCGTGCCGTTCATGCGGATGGTAGAGACTCACGATTGAAGACATTCGTGGCGTGGCTCGACTGGTTCGGTGAAACGATGGAAGTCGAAGCTGTCGCCGGCGAAGGCCAAACGGTTTTGCTTGGCGTTGGACTGTTGTTGGGACGACGGCTGACAGTGGACTATGGCTCTCTCAACCTGACGCACGAATGAAGCGAAAACAAAGACCGCAAGACGCTCTCCAGATAACGGTGACGAAGATCGAGGGAATCAGTCATGGCACGGCATTACAAGCTCGTCGCGATTTTAACGCTGTCAATCATGTCGTCCGCGCGACTTGTCGCCGACGATCAGCCTCAAAACGTCTCCGAGTTGCTCTCGCCGTTGGTCGAGAAGCACAAGGTTCCGGCGTTGGCGGTGGCGGTGATCGAAGGGAATCGGCTGACGAAGTTGGGTGCGGCGGGGATTCGGGCGCGCGGAGACGAGGCGAAGGTCCAGTTGGACGATGTGTGGCATCTCGGTTCGTGTACGAAGGCGATGACGGCGACGCTGTGTGCTCGGTTGGTCGAGCAAAGAAAGTTGAAATGGGACTCGAAGGTTGGCGACGTCTTCTCGAATCAGGCCGAGCAGATTCATGCCGAATGGCGCGACGTGACTTTGGTGCAACTGTTGTCGCATCGCGCGAGCATGTCGCCGATTCCCCCGTTGCCACTGTGGTTAAAGCTGGTCGGGCATGACGGGAGTCGGGATGCTCGCGAGATGCTGCTGAACGGCGGATGGCTCAAGTCGGCACCGACCGTCGCTCCCGGATCGAAGTGGGAATACTCGAATTCCGGCTACATGCTGGCCGGATTAATGGCCGAACGAGCGGCCGACAAAGATTGGGAAACGCTGATGAGCGAGCAGCTCTTCGAGCCGCTCGGAATGAAATCGGCCGGGTTTGGTCCGCCGGGATCGGCGGACAAGGTCGATCAGCCTCGCGGGCACAGCGCGTTCGGGATCGCAATGAAGCCGGGTAAAGGGGCCGACAATCCTCGCGGCCTTGGCCCAGCGGGCACCGTGCATTGTTCGTTGCGAGATTGGTCGAAGTTCATCGCGCTTCACCTGCAAGCGGCTCGCGGCGACTGCAAGTTACTCTCGAACGAGTCCTTTCAACGACTGCATGCACCCCAGCCGATTGACGACAAGTCGGGATATGCTCTGGGTTGGGTCGTTCTCGAACGCGAATGGGCGAAAGGCTCGGTGTTGATGCACAATGGCAGCAACACGATGTGGTACTCCGTAGTTTGGATTGCTCCGAAACGCGGCATCGCCGTGATGGCGGCTACAAATCTTGGCCCGAAAGATGGAGGCGAAGCGACGAATGCGGCGGTAACTCTGTTGATTGAGCAGCACCGGGACCGGTAGCGGCTGACACAAAAGTAGACCAGTCACTCCGTGACTGGAGATTTCGAATCACGGAGTGACTCGTCTACTTGCCAGCAGACAATTGCGCTGCCGTCAACGTATTTCGCAACAGGGTGGCAATGGTCATGGGGCCGACACCGCCGGGGACTGGAGTGATCGCGCTGGCGACTTGCGAGACCGGCTCGAAATCGACATCACCGACCAACTGATCGCCGTCGCGATTGATGCCCACGTCGATGACGACCGCTCCGGGCTTGACCCTGTCGGCGGTCACAAAGCGTCGCTGACCGACTGCGGCGATGAGGATGTCGGCTTGGCGAACGATCGATGCGAGTTCTCGCGTACGGCTGTGGCAGATCGTGACGGTTGCATCGGCGACGGCTCCGCGCTGGACCAGCAACATCGCCATCGGCTTGCCGACGATCTCGCTGCGGCCGAGTACCACTGCGTGTGCACCAGCCGTCTCGATTTTGTATTCGGCGAGAAGTCGCTGACAACCGGCAGGTGTGCAGGGGAGGAATCTTGGTCGACCTTGCACCAAAAGGCCGACGTTGTGTGGGTGAAAACAATCGACATCCTTGTGCGGCACGACGGCGTCGAGAATGACTTGCTCACGAATTTGCTTCGGCAGCGGCAACTGCAAGAGGATGCCATGCACGGCCGAATCGCTGTTGAGCTGCATGACCAAGTCCAGTAACTGAGCCTCGGTCGTCTCCATCGGAAGTCGGTGCAGCGTGCTTTTGAGGCCGGCCCTCTCGCAGGCACGCTGCTTGTTGCGGACATAAACCGCACTCGCGGGATCGTCGCCGACCAACACGGCGACCAGTTGCGGAACAATTCCCGTCGCTTGCTGCAACGCCGCGGAGTCACTGGCAATCTCGGCGGTCATCCGCGCGGCGACCGCTTTCCCGTCGATGATCTGAGCCGTCATGGCTGCTCCGATTTCAAGAAGTTGTCTCCGACGTGACTAGCCTCCTCAGCCAATCGTCGCCTGGAAACTGAAGCAAACGTTGAGAACCCACAGCGTTCCTTGCAAGGATGCGGCCGCAAGGATTCCGGCCAGTAGGTCGTCGGCCATGATCCCCCAGCCGCCGGGAAGTCGTTCGAGGCGGCGGATCGGCCACGGTTTGGCAATGTCGAACACTCGGAACCACGCAAAGCCGATGACCGCCGTCGTCCATGTGACGGGAGTCATCGCGAAGACAATCGCGAACGCAGCAATCTCATCGCAGACCACACAGCCGGGATCTTCGAGTCCGCAACGTCGAGCCGTCCGCTGCGCGGCCGCGACTCCCAACAGGACTCCAGCCACTGCGACAATCAGACTTTCGTGAATCGGCCGCGAAAGTGACTGCCAACCGGCGACCAGCAACGGCCCCAGCAGACTTCCGAACGTCCCCGGAGCTTTCGGCGCGAGACCGATTCCGCAACCGGTCGCATACATCCAAGCCAGGCGGTCGAGCAAGCTCATGTTGTGACCGCCGAGAGGCTCTCTACTCATGCTCAAACACCGAAACTACACTTCGCCCCGACTCGAAATCAAACAGGAGAAACACATGTCGGAAGTGCCGGAGCTTAGCAAGATCGAACATCTCAAGGCAGGTAGCCGCCAACTGCGCGGCACGATCGCCGAGGAACTTCTTGTTCCCGAAACGAAGTTCAGCGACGACATGGAACACCTCCTGAAAAATCACGGCACCTATCAGCAGGAAAATCGCGACGGCCGCGGCACCGGCGAGGAGAAAGCCTACGGCATGATGGTCCGGTCACGCGTGCCCGGCGGCAAAGTCACGGCGGCACAATTCTTGTCCGAGCTTGATCTGTGCGATCGCTTTGGCAACGGCACGTTGAGGATCACGACTCGACAGGGGTTTCAGCTTCACGGCGTCTTGAAGGGAGACCTCCGCGAGACGATTCGCGAAATCAATCGCATCAAGCTGACCACGCTGGCTGCGTGCGGTGACGTAAATCGCAACGTCATGTGCTGCCCGGCTCCGATCAACAGCAATTCGATTCGGCACGACATCCAGGCGTTGTCTGATCGCATCGCCGAACATCTGCGTCCTCGCACGAACGCGTACTTCGACCTCTGGCTGCGCGACGAGCAAACCGGCCAAGAAGAAAACGTCGCGGACTTTCATCCGGTTGAAGAGCCGATCTACGGAGCTAACTACTTGCCCCGCAAATTCAAAATCGGCGTCAGTCTGCCGGAGGACAACTGCGTCGATCTGCTGACGTACGACCTGGGTTTTGTCGCGATCCACAACGGCAGCGAGATCGAGGGCTACAACGTCTACGTTGGCGGCGGTCAGGGAACCACTCCAGCCAACAAAAAGACGTTCGCGACGGTCGCCAAACGAATGGCCTTTTGCTCGCCTGAGGAAGCTGTCGAGGTTGCGGGCGCGGTCGTCAAAGCGTTTCGCGATACCGGCAATCGCTCCGACCGCAAGGTCGCGCGATTGAAATACGTCATCGCCAATCACGGCCTCGACTTCTTCCGAAGCAATGTTGAAGAGCACCTCGGCCGCAAGCTGGCCGAAGCACGCAACGTCGAGATCACCGGCGTCGATGATCACATGGGCTGGCACGAACAAGGGGATGGGAACCTGTTTCTCGGCGTCAACATCGAGAATGGCCGGATCAAAGATGACGGCCCGTTGCGAATCAAATCGGGCCTGCGGGCGATCCTCGGTAAATACGGGATGAACACACGGCTGACGGCGTTGCAAGGTGTCATCCTCTGCGACATCAAGCCGTCTGATCGAGAAGACATTTCGCGAATGCTCGCCGACCACGGGATGGCTGCGGCTGAGGACTTGACGCTGATCCGACGTTACTCCATCGCCTGCCCTGCCCTCCCGACTTGCCACCTTTCGATCACGGAGTCGGAACGAGTCATGCCGCGCGTGATCGATGACTTGGAAGTCGAACTGCGAAAGCTCGACCTGATCGGCGAGCGGATTTCGGTCCACATGACCGGCTGCCCGAACGGCTGTGCCCGCCCCTACACGCCAGACATCGGGTTGGTCGGCAAGTCGCGAGGCAAATACACCGTCTATTTGGGGGGCAATGCCGAAGGAACTCGCTTGGCGTTCCTCTTCAAAGACCAAGTCCCGCTGGAAGAAATCGCGCAATCGGTATCACCGATCCTGTCCTATTTCAAAGCGGAGCGTACTGAGACGGAGTCGTTCGGTGATTTTTGTCATCGGAAGGGTTTGACCGATCTGCAAGTGCGGGGCGGATCGAATTGAACGAAGAGGTTACGGAAACTTCAGTCGATTCTCCTTTGACCGTGAGTTTTTGGCCTACGTAAGATGTTCGAGCGGCTAAGCTGAGCCTGGCGAATCAATCGGGATTGCCGGAATTTCGGTCTGTTTGAAAATGTCGGGAGAATTTTGTCATGGTTACCCCAAAATGGCTTTCGATGCTAACCGCAGGTGCGATCGCATGGACAACGGCAACAACCGAGTTTGCTCAGGCTCAGGTTGTGCCCAACGACGTTTTGAATCCCGCATCTGATGCCGGCATTCCAACGTTACTGATTGGTGCGAATTCGATTATTCGACCACAAGACTTGGCGGTTTTGCAATTCGACAACTTGCTCGACCCGTCGAACGGAGCTGACCCTGCTCGGTTGTCCGCAGCCGCTCAGAGCATCCGCCAAAATCACATGGTGGCTCAACAGCAGGTTGAGTTGGCAATTTTGTACTTGCGATCCAACGAAGCCGAAATCATTGCCGGCAAAAATGAGCCATTTAATCGGATCTACGGCAAAAGTGCTTCGAAGCAGAAAGTTGCGATCTTAGCACCGGTTCCGTTGCCGGGAGCCTTCAATCTCGCAAGTCCCACGTTGCTGCAAGCTCGTCCTCAGGGTGGTGGCGGTGGCAATAATCAGACTCCACGCCTCAACGTCGGCACATTGCTTCGAGCAGGACAATTCTTGTATCTGCCTGATCCAACGAGCAATGTGGGGAGCGCCAACAACCAAAACAACACGAATAACTTTTCGCGAACACTGTATCCCAACCTCTCTACGAACCCGGGATATGTCGTGAAAATTGCAGCAGTGATTCAGGGAGGACTCAATGGGCAAGGGGGCGGCGGAAATAACAACAATCAAAATCAAAATACGGACTTCATCCTCGATGCAACTGCTGGCAACGTTTTGACAGGACAAAGAGCGTTGAACAACCTGACAGCTTGGCGAGTGGTTCGCTTCGAACAGCGAGATGACCCGACGGTCTACAACCAGGTGCTGGCAACATACGTCGCGATTCGTGAAGCACTGGCGGGGTTTGATCCCGGTGCGACGACTCGGACCATCACGCAGCGCACGATCCAGTACTCGCGAACTTTTCAGTCGATTGGACCACAGGTCTCAGCCACAGGCGCTGTCACTCCAGGTTTCTATGCCGTTGACCAAGCCCGTTACACACAGTTGGACGCCCTCGTCGCCACCAACTTGGGAATCACCGGTCGTGGTGCCGATCGATTGGTTCGACAAGCAGGTTTGTCCTTGTCGGATTCCCACTACCACTTGGATCGTCTGGAAGATCTTGGTGACTCAACAATCACAGCGGATCGCAAGGGCCAACCAGTGACTCCGCTGTTGTGGACGGAGGACAACGATCTGCCTCTCACGTTCAACACGCGTGTTCAAGTTGCCGGAGCGACGAATGAGGACAGAGCTTACTTTCGTGACCGACAAACGATTTTTGGAGACTACTTGAACAATCCAAACTACACCGGAGACGGCATCTACAATCAATTCGTCGGTCGAGCGTTTTTGGAAGAACTGTTGTTGCACGACGGAGGATTTGCGCAGACCGGCGTCGCTTCGACGACGGCGCTGCAACGAGGGATTCGACAGCGCAGAAGTCCTGCCGGCGGAACACTCCAAACGACTGGCGGTGGAAACTCGCCTGTCGTGCCAGATCTGGAAAACGCCAACGTTCCGGAGACTGGTACGCCAACGCAAGGTAAGACGCTGCGGAAGTGGCAGATGATTCTTGCCTCGTTCGCCGAATGGAGCGACAACGCTGCACCTTCGGGTGCCAACGCAAGGCCTACGGATCCCATCAACAGAATTGCTTTTAACTCAGCCTTCTTGGGACTCATGGATTTGAATGGCGGGACCGGCTTGCCGCGACTCCGCGCCAGCGACGCCGGGAACTACTCACTCTTCGCCGACTTGTTGAACGCATCGAGCGGCGGGATCAACTTCAATCGGATCGAACCGATCGGCAAGCGAGGCAATGCGGGATTCAATCCCGTTGTGCCGGTGAACTGATTCAATGAACTGACCTTCGCTGGCAAACATGACCTCCACACGGCAACTGCTCGACTCCGGTTTCGGACGTCGAGCAGTTCGCATTTTCGGCAACGCCATTTTCGCGGGATGTGGGCAGTCTTGATTTGGTTCGCTATCCTTCGTGCTCCACACGTTTTGGAATAGAACCTGAAGATCGCGACACGAGGAGGATGGACGACATGACTGCCGAAATCAAAATCACTGCCGAACCCCAGTCGATTCCCGTGATGTGTCGGTTCACGGTGGATCGGCCAGTTTATCCCAACCAGGCCTATTTTTTTGGAAGCCCGGAAGCGGCGGAAGGTTCGCCATTGGCTGAGCGGCTGTTTGCGATCCCCGGTGTTGTCGGAGTGTTAATCTCGCATCAACGGCTGACTGTCACGAAACGGACTCCGGAACCGTGGCAGGTCGTCGGCAAGCAAATCGGAGCCGCAATTCGCGAACAGATCGCGACCGGCCTCGAAGCGGTCAATCCGAAATTGCGCGAACGTATTCCACCAGTCGATGTCCTTCGCGAAAAAGTGCAAGCAGTCATTGACCGAGAGATTTTGCCCTCCGTTCGTAGCCACGGTGGCGTGATTCGGTTGCTCGACGTTCAAGGCAATACGGTCTTCCTGCAAATGGGGGGCGGCTGTCAGGGGTGCGCTTCGGCAGACACGACACTGAAACAAGGTGTCGAAGTCGCGATTCGGAACTCAGTCCCGGAAGTGGGTGACATTCTGGATACGACGGACCATGCAGCAGGTCGAAATCCGTACTACACGGCAGCCGGACACCAACATTAGGCCGATTTGCGGACGCTTGCTCAGTGAATTGACTTTCGCCCATTTTGCCTTATCGGCAATGTCAGCGGCATTCCGATATTCGTTTCAAGTCCTACGCCGATTACGGCCGATACGGACGACAAGGCTCTGTGCATCGCGCGGAAGCTCTGCCTGGTGGCATTTTGCAGTCACCAGTCGGACACCTTTGCCGGGCCGAGGGAGACGTCCAAATGAAGCCGCTTCTTCGTATTTTCTGCGGGTTCGCCGCGCTGGCGTGTTCGACGATGGCTTGGGCACAACAGCCCCAAGCGATCGTTACCAATCAGCCGGGATTCCGAATTCCGTACCGTTTTGATCAAGCGGAAATGCGGCGACTTCGTGCCAAAGAAATTCGGCTCTTCCTGTCTCGAAACGGTGGCCTGGAATGGCAACATGTGCAGACCGTTGCTCCCGAGGCGGGCCGTTTCGACTTCAAGGCCGCTGTGGATGGCGAATACTGGTTTGCGGTTCGGACGCTCGATGGGGCGAATCAGTTGCATCCCGACGCGAATGTGGTCGAACCCGGACTCGTTGTGATCGTTGATCGGACACCTCCAGATCTGCAGCTGTTGTTGCAGCAGTCAGAAGCAGGAAAAGTACAACTCTCCTGGAGTGTTTCCGACACGAATCTCGATCCGACAAAAATGACCTTGGAATTCTCGCAAGGTGGTGCCAACTGGCAGCCGGTTAGCGTCAAGGCTCAAGCGGCGGGACAGACGAGTTGGAGTGTGCCAAGCGGTGGACAGGTTTCCGTGCGTGGTTCCGCAACCGACCGAGCTGGAAATGTCGGATCTGCACAAACGGCGGTGGTCGTTCAAGCGGGCGGACAAGTTGGTCCGATGCGCAAGCGTCCCGATGCAGCGGACCACACCCAGCCAATCGCCGGCAGCAACTTGTCGCCGCAGCCAGAATCCATCAGTAATTTTCCTTTTGGCCCGTCGGCCAACAATAGCGTTGCGCCGCCGCCACCCGCCGATCCATTCACAGGATTTGCTGCCCCGAGCAATCGATCGATCGCGCCGGTACAGGCTCCGACGCAATTCCCGAGCGAGGCAAAGATCGCCAATTCATTTCCAACAACATCGAATGCGTCCACTTCAGGCCAAAGCCGCGTCAACACGGCCGAGTGGGGCTCCAATCGCAGTCGTTCCAACTCGAACGGCCGCTTCCGAGCGGTGAAGTCGCATCGCTTCGAGGTGAACTACCGCATTGACGACGTTGGCCCATCCGGCGTCAGCGCCGTCGAGTTGTTTGTCACTCAGAACAACGGTCAGAAGTGGTTCAAGTACGGCGACGATGCGGACAAACAAAGTCCGTTCGTGGTCGAAGTTCCCGAAGACGGCCTGTACGGTTTTGCGATACGAGTGCGCAGCGGCGCAGGACTCGCGGACGAGCCGCCGCAGCCGGGTGAAGACCCATCAGTCGTCATCGTGGTCGATCGCACGCCGCCGCAAGTGCAACTGGCACCGATCCAGCAAGGAGCTGGCGGGCAGATGAACAAACTCACGATCAGTTGGCGCATCGCCGACGACAATCCGAGCGACAAGCCAATCTCGTTGGCGTACTCTGCCACTCCGAATGGACCGTGGGAACCGATCTGCGGATGGCAACCCGACACCGGCAGTTACACTTGGAGCGTCGGCCAAGGTGTGCCATCCCGACTCTATGTGCGAATTGTCGCGCGCGACGCTGCCGGCAATCACTCGTTTGTCGATACGCCGCAGCCGTTGCTCGTCGATCTCTCGAAGCCGACCGCACGCATCGTCGATGTCGAATCCAACGGCCCGCAGTAGCCAAAAGTGTGACGGGCAACCGACCAAACGGCGAACATCTTACACGAGCCGCTGCTCACGAACTGTGATTCGGCGAAGTGCCCCTTCATCGACATTGACGCCCAGTCCCGGACCAGTGAGCGCTGGCGCGACTCCCCGTCTGCCAAACGTGATGTCTTGATCGGTCAGCCGCTCAAGAACGAGGTGGCGATCGTAGCTGCCTTCGAGATATCGAATGTTTGCCACTGAGCACCCGAATTGTCGACCGGCGGCTGACAAGATTCCTGTCTCCCCGACTTGGCAGCCGAGTTGATAACCAAGTCCCGCCTGATGCGCGAGTGCTGCGAGTCGCAACGACGAGACAAAGCCACCACATTTCGAGAGGCGAATGTTGAACAGGTCGCACGTCCCCGATTCGATCGCTCGATGAGCGTCGGTCAGACTGCACAACGATTCGTCGAGCATCAATGGGACACCGATGCGGCCTCGCAGCTCGGCTAATCCCGCGACCTGCGAGTGTGGCACAGGCTGTTCGAGCGATGTCATGTCGAACGGCAGCAACGGAGCCAGCTTCGCCTCCAGGTTCTCGCACGTCCAAGCTTCATTAGCGTCGATCCGCAGATCAACTTGCGCGGCCGACAGAATGCTGCGGATGCGACGTAGCAACTCCGCGTCATCAACACCCTCAACACCGACTTTGACTTTGCACTGATGAAAGCCGTACAGCCGAATCTTCCAGGCCCGAACCGTCGTGGCCCACGGCGACATCGCTGTGATCGCCGCGCTGTAGCGGACCTGCGTTTTGATCTGAGATTTCAAATCTGAGATTTGAGATTGTCGAACGGCAAACGCTTCCGGCAGCAGCTCTGTGACACGCGACATCGGCACACCCTCGGCACGAGCGGCGGCATCCAGCAAACTCAATTCGATGGCACAGCGCGCCGAGTTGCCAAAGCAGTCACGCTCGACGAACGGGCACTCGCAATCGGCGGCTCTGAGCTTGATCTGATCCGCCAGAGCCATCGCCTGAGCGAGATTCTCGAACGGCTCGCTCAAAGGCTTCGCGAGATCACTTTCCGCCAGCAGGCTCCAAACATTGTCGATTGTCTCGCCAGTGACATATGGCCGCGGCAGTCCCTCGCCCCAGCCGACCGAGCCGTTGTCGAGTTCACAACGCACGACCAGCGAATCGGTCTCCTCCCGCGAATGCGACGCATGACGCACATTGTGCTTCAGCGGGATACGAACGTGATAGGCCGTCAGTCGCGAGAGACGCATGAGATGAACCGTTCCAAGTAGCCGAAATAACCTGAATTCTTTGCGGCAGATTGAGCGTGGCTCTCCGTGGTTTGTCGACTTGACGCCAACTCAGATCGCATCGTGAACGTCGCGATGATAGCGAGCCGCACACAGATTCTTGAAATGCCGGATGAGGATTCACGGCTTCGGAGTGCGGCAAAACTTCCCGGAGAAATCATCGTCCTGTTGGGTGGCACAGCTTGCTTCAAGCTGTGTGCGTAGCACCGGAAACAGGAAGTGACCCTCGATCCTTGATTCAACGTTCAACTGGCAATCCACGTCGATCCCAAGTTTCCAATGCCTTCGGCACCCAGCGACGGAGAGGCCGTGGAGATGACAGCAGTCCTCAGGATTCAATCGCGAGATGAACTTCGGTCGCAACCTGATTCGTGTCGCCCATGAGGGAGTGGCCTCCGAGACTTCGTGCGCCACTTGAGACATCTAGCACGACGCGCCAGCGAGTGATTTGTTCCCGAACAACCACTCGCTGGCGCGTCGTGCTGGTGTGGCGTCGCCGCAACCCAACATCACAGATCAAACGTCTTGAGCAGTGCATCGAGTGCTCGCTGACCGTCGGTCGGAGAAACGACCGCGCTGATGCGGATTTCGCTGGTGCTGACCATTTGAATGTTGACGTTGGTGCCAGCCAGAGCACGGAACATCTTCTCGCCAACGCCGGTGTGGCTGCGGAGTCCGATGCCCATTACTGACAGCTTGGCGATGTCCCGTTCATAACTGAGAGCGGCATCGCGCCACGGTTCGAGCACTTCACGGACCAGCAACAAGCATTGATCGAGGTCCTTGCGCAGAACCGTGAACGACAAATTGGCGTGTCCACGTTGGCTGATGTTCTGGACGATCATGTCCACCATCACTCCACCCTCAGCGACGGCCGTGAAGATCTTCGCGGCGACGCCCGGCTCATCAGGCAAGTTGCGGACGGTGACACGCGACTGATCGGTATCGAGCAGCACCTCGCTGACGACGATGTCTTCCATGTGCGCCAGTCGGCTGACAACGTCCCGTTCCAATTCATCGCGTGAGTGATGCGACAACGTCGATTCGGGCTTTGCTTCCCAGCCCACGGGCGGAGCCACAGCCGAATCTTTGTGAAGTTTGAATCCGTCATGCACGGCCTTCAGCGCGTCTTGGCAACGGCTACGATCAACGAGACACGAAATCTTAATGTCGCCGGTTGTAATCATTCCGATGCTGATGCCCACGTCGGCGAGAGCTTGAAACATCATCGCCGCGACTCCGGTGTGATGCCGCATCCCGGTGCCGACACTCGAAACTTTCGCGACGTTGGTGCCATGCTGCACCATGCCGGCTCCGAGTTCCGTGACCGCTTCTTCCGCCGCCGTGAGCGTCTCCGCGAGATCGTTTTGCGGGACAGTGAACGAAACTTGAGCCAGCCCACCGCTGGCGACGTCTTGCACGACCATGTCAATCGGGATTTTCCGCTGAGCCATCTTCGCGAAGATCAAGCTCATCACACCGGGCCGATCGGGGATGTCACACAAGCTGACGCGGACCTCGTCTTTCACCAGCGCCAAACCGGTCGCGATCGGGCCGTCGTCATCCGCTTCGGGGCAGATCAGTGTGCCGAGCGTGTCGTTGAATCCGGGACGCACACGCAGACGCACTCGGTACTTTTTCGCAAACTCAATCGACCGCGAGTGCATCTTGCCGCCGCCCAAGCTGGTCAGTTCGAGCATCTCGTCATACGAGATACGATGGAGTTTTCTCGCGTTGTTGACGATGCGTGGATCGGTGGTGAAGATGCCTTCGACGTCGGTGTAGATTTCGCATTCTTCCGCTTGCAGCACGGCGGCCAGCGCGGTCGCCGTTGTGTCGCTACCACCTCGGCCAAGAGTCGTGATGTTGAAGTCTTCGTCGATCCCCTGGAAGCCGGCGGCCACCACGATCTTGCCCGCGTCCAGAGCCTTCCGCATTCGCTCGGTGGAGATTTTTTTGATGCGTGCCTTCGTGAAAGTGTTGTCGGTGAGCACGCCGATCTGAGCACCAGTGAGACTGACGGCCGGCTCGCCGAGTTCTTGAACCGCCATCGCCACGAGTGCGACTGCTTCCTGTTCGCCGGTCGCCAGCAGCATATCCATTTCGCGAGCGGGCGGGTTGTCAGAAATCTCATTGGCCAAGTCGACCAGCTCATCGGTTTTCTGTCCGCGAGCGGAAATGACCATCACCACCTGATGCCCCTTGCGTTTCGCATCCACCGCGCGCTGGGCCGCCGCCAGGATTTTCTCGGCGGTCGCCACACTGGTTCCACCAAACTTCTGCACAATGATCGACACGATGCAACAACCTCGCTGACGTTCACGAAAAGGCCGCTGGGGCCGAAACAGGCGGGGCAAGATATCAAATGAATTGGGCATCCGAAACGAAGTCTCTGCACCTGCGACACCAGCACGACGCGCCAACGAGTGGTTGTTTGAGAGCAACGACTCGCTGGCGCGTCGTGCTGTTTGGTCAGGATCTGCCGATTGCTCCGAAATCGACGATTGGGGCGAAGTCAAACTGGCTGGCGATCAGCTTCAGGAAAAACTCTTCGAGTTCGCGTAAATCGCTCAAGACCGGACCATCCGACCGGTCATGCCTGAAATCCGTGAGTTGCCGACATGTTTCCAACCGTCAACGTCCGCGCATAGCGCAGATTCTCCTTCAGATCGCACCTCGTGTGGTTGCAACGTTGAAGGAGACTCAAGTCATGCACCGGGACAAGAAAGTCGGATTAGCGTTGGCGATTCTGCTGTGCAGCATCGTCGGAGCGTTCTTCTTTCGCGACGATGCGCCGCGGACCAACGGACCAGAACTGAGGGACGCGCAGCGGCTCGATCAAACCATTGCCCGCGATAATCCGCGCGGACCGTACTCTGAAACCGACGCGAGAACACGCGGGAATGGTCCCCGCCAATCGGCCACCGGATCTCGTAACAGTTTCGATCCAAGCGACTTGCCAGATTTTCTGCGAGACAATTCGTCCGCCGGTCCCGGAACCGCTCAGCGCAACCGCGTGAATGGTTCGCGAGACCCGTTTTTCGGCAACGACCGAAATCCGAAGACGTCGGAATTCTCGACACTCACGCCTCCGCCGCAAGATGCGCCGGCCGTTCCGATTCCAATTCACAACACCGAATGGGATATCGCCAGCAAGGATAACACGACGGCTCACCGAGGGGGCCCCGATGCCGTGACTGCGACGTCGGCCAAGAGTCGCACGCACATTGTCACTGATGGCGAGACGCTGTCTTCGATCGCTGGAAAGTACCTGGGCAGCCAGGCTCGGTATCAAGAAGTCTTTCAGGCCAATCGTGACCAATTGAAAAGTGCGAACGATTTGAAGATCGGCATGAAGTTGAATATCCCCGATCGTGCTGAAACACGTTCGACCAGCGGCTCACTCGGAAGCGTCAAGTCGTCCAGTCGCATCTCGCCAGATCAAACAGTGAAAACTCTGCGGCCGACGACGAAGCCCTCCGGGAATGTGACTGACCAGTCAAATGAGGCGGCTGAGTCCACGGACTCGACGAATCGGAAGCCGAAGTTCAAACCCGCCAAGTCGGGGCCGTCCATTCGTCGCACGACGGACGCCGATGAAGTTGAGTCCCTCGGAAAAACGTTGTCGCAAGTTCCGCCTCAGGATCTGCCGGAAATTGACGACGGCCTCCTCGCGGAACTCGAACGCGACTTGGAGACCCAGGTCACGGAGAAGTCGGCAACAGCAGCGGTTTCAAAAGTCGCTCAAGCGGATCAGAAGCCGGACGTTGATTCGGCCGACAGCAAAAACGAATAATCGATTTTCGATTGAGAATGCGACCTGCGGTTCCATCGAAAATCAAAAATCGGCAATCGAAAATTCGCCATCACTTCTTCTCGGCCTTCGCGAGCTTGCCGTAAAAGCCAGCCTTTTGCAGCAACCCGACTGCGTCCGCAACAACCAACCCTGCCCCATTGAGCTTCACAGTTTGAGCAGCCGCGTCGATTTCCATCGACGTCATTCCGTCGAGTTTCGTGAACGCCTCGTGAACCGCTTTGCGGCATGCTCCGCAGCAGAGATGCACTCCAGTGAACGTCAGCGTGTCGCGTTTCTCGCCCTTCTTGGCTCCGACCTCCGGGAAACTCAAGTCTTTCTTTCCGAACGCCGCTTTGCCGAAAAATCCATGGTCGGCGAGACTCTCAATCCCTTTCATTGCGGCCTTCTCGCTCTTGGCCGCGAAGACGATCGACTTGCTGTTGACGTCCGCCTTCACGTCCGAAACTCCCTCGAGGCCGTCGAGCGCACTCTTCGCGCCATCAACGCATCCGCCGCAACACAAGTGAGCGTTTCGGATCGTGACCGTCCCTGACTCGTCCGCTCCAAAGGCAACCACGGCAGCAACCAGACACGCCACACCTGCACAACCACGAATCGTTTTCATCCGCAGACCTCCGAAAATTGGAGCAACTGGCCGAATCGGCACATCCCGATGGCGGCACTGTAACGCCTTCGGTTTTGGCGACTCAAGCCGCAAGACAGCACAGCGAGCTGTGCGAGGCCAATTGTCGCAGTGAACCAGAGTAGCCAAACTTCTCGAAAAGGCCGATCTCAAGCAGACCACTTTCCAAGAGTCTGTGATGATTGCCGCATCCCTCAATCGAACTGAACCGCATCAACGTGCCGACGAGTGGGTGCCGGAGTTGTGTGCGCAATTTTCCAACGCGACCGGTTGGCCGCTGAGATATGTTCCGGCGAATCATTTCTCCGACAGCGACTCGGCAGTTCCTCGGCAATCCTGCTGGCAAGCCGAACTCCACGACGGTCAACAACTGGTCGGACAATTGCGACTCGATTTGCCTCACGAGCGGCATGTGGATCGATCGTTTGCGATGGTCAGCCAACTCTCCAAGAGTCTGGCCGAGTTGGTCGAACAAGTCTTCTCAACGACTCGCCGATCGGAAGTCGAGACTCCCAAGCCTGAGCCACTCGTCCATCTGGAACCGTCTGTTCCGCAAGGCTCGGAGATGCTCGGCGCGATCAAGCAATTGCTGCGAGCGGGACTGCAGTTGACCGGCTTTCGTTCGGCCTGTCTGTTTCTACTGGAACCGACCGGCAATGAATTGCGGCTACGCGTGACTCATCACCTCGAATCGCGATTTGTTCCGCAGGCGACTCGGGCGTTGCGGAATGAACCACCTGACCTGCAAGTGTTGTCGAGTGGCACACGCATTGTGCTTCGGCGAGGTGATGCACAGTCCCACGACTGGCTGCCTGCCGATGCGTCGCTCGGCTTCTGCTTGCCGGTGCAAGCCGCCTGCGGTGTGTTGGGAACGTTGTGGTTCTTTGATCGTCGGCTGAGGACCATCGAACCACGCGAAAAGCAACTGCTTGATTCGCTGAGTGTGCAGATCGCGTCGTTACTGGAACGAGTTGTCTCATCTCGCGATTCCGCCACGCACGAACGGTTGCGTCACGAGTTATTGTTGCTCAATGAGGCGGAAGCCGAAGCGCCGGTCAAGACGCTGCGACAACCGAACTTCGAGGCCACCTGGCGCGTGAGCAGCCGCTTCGAGATCGGCGGCGATCTGTGTGAAATCACGGAGCTTTCCGACCACGAGGTCGCGATCTTGATTGGCGACGCGACCGGCAACAGCGTTCCTGCCGCAGTCGTGATGACCGGCGTTCACGGAGCACTCGCGGCTCTGCTGGCCGGCAATCACGCGGACGCCCGCAACACGGCGCGTGTTCTCGAACTCGTCAATCGATCGTTGTTTCACACTCGACGATTGCCACATTTCATGAGCCTCGTCTATGGCGTGCTCGACACGCAGACGCGGAAGTTCACCTATTCGAACGCGGGACATCCCAGCCCGCTGTTGTTCCGCGACGGAGCGGTCGTCTCATTGGACTCGCGCGGAATGCTGCTGGGGATCGTCGAAGAATCCGAGTACACCTCCGACTCCATCGACCTGTCCCCCAGCGACGTGCTGGTGTGCTACACCGATGGCATCTCCGAAGCTCGCAGTGTCGATGCCGAGTTCTTCGGACATGAGGGGATCGTGCGATCGCTCGGTTCGCATCCGCACGAGTCCGACACACTCACCCTGCTGAATCGCGTGTGGAACCGGCAGACCGCCTTCGCCGCTCCCGGCCAAGCTGACGACCGCAGCCTGTTGATCTCTCGCGTTCTGTCGGAGTGACACCAACAAAGACGTCTCACCAACGAGCTGTTGGGTCTTGTCGTACCTCAATTCCTGATCCGTTTTCGCGAACACGGCTTCGGCCACCAACCGCGACCCGTCGCCCCCGGCCCGTCCACACTTGGATGCCGCCATGCTGAACCTGACCGTGTTGGACTTTGGCCGAGCTTTGAGTTGAAGCGGTTGCAGAACCTAGCACGACGCGCGAGCGAGTGG
>SXGR01039816.1_pt1 | contig 32695 bp, 24 predicted proteins | sample 3174711 | NCBI WGS metagenome assembly SXGR01 (sample SAMN11356860, study PRJNA531348) | freshwater metagenome | isolation source: freshwater sample F1-60 | place: China: Fuxian Lake, Yuxi | collected 2017-12-25 | reverse complement strand
GGAACGAGCGAATCGTTCCATTGATGATGAGTATTACCTGAATCCGACGAGACCTTGGAAAACGGTTGATGAATATACACGTTGGTACAACAAAAAGCGCCTTCATATTGGAAAAGGAATGAATGGGATTACGCCGCTTGAACGTTTTGAACAATACCTTCGTCGACGCCAGAAACAGTTACCCTTGAAGGTTAACTAAACAGGGGTGTGCAACGGCTATCACCTTAAAATTTCCCTCTACATGAAGAATTATTTGACACCAAAATTCCTCCTGCTATCCTGAATTTATTATGCACTCCAGACTTCTCGGGAAAAACTTTTATTCGTTTACTTTTACCTCTCTCGAGAAAGGGGCTGTTGTTGCGCGCCACGGATAAGTATCCTGACCAGTCGCAAGCAAAAACCCCTTTCTCGGAAGGGGTTTTTCTTATCCTCTTCCGTGTTCCTTACAAAGGAGGAAACAATGGACATCGACAAACGACACGAGCAGGAGATGCGCGAGGCGTTCAACGTGCAGATGAAGGCGCTCCTGAAAAATGCGGATCGTTTCCGAAAAACCGATCCCGTCGTACGCGTCGGTCTCGAATCCGAGCTCGCGCTCGACAGTCCTGGAATCGCTCCCGGCGAGATGGAGCCTGTACGCGACGCGATCGTGAAGTGCGTCGCAGACGACATCGACGTCGAACTCGGCGCCGCGCAAGTGGAACTTCGTACGCCACCACTGCGACTCGATACACCTGGTGGATTCGACGTGTTGAAGTCTGTATACCGCACTCGTGTCAACGCGCTTGAGACAAGTGCGAAGCGTCATGGTGTTTCGGTGCTCCGCGTCGGCGCGAATCCGTTTCTCCCCACGCTCGGCACGCCGCGAACCAACAAACCGAAGTACCAGATGGTGCCGAATTTCTACAACGACCACCATGATCCTCGAAAAAACACGTTGATCGGTGTTGGAAAACGACGCATCGACATCGGTGACGCGGCGGTGGTTTCGCTCTTCCAATCGTTCCAAGTGAATTTGGAAGCGCGATCGCTTGAAGACGCGTGCGACAAAATGAATCGATCGTTCATGCTTTCGCCGTTCTTGCTCGCGCTTTCTGCAAATGCACGATTTCTCCAGTGCGCGGACAGTGGGATGCAGGACACACGCGTGCTCTCGTGGGCGATGTCGCATGATACACGACCGATCGCGGATACAGGCGCGCGTGATGTGCGTGTTGTATCGTGGGAAAAAAGTTTCGACCTGCGGCCGTCGCGTGGTGATCGCGACGGACTGCGAGTCGGACTCCCGCCGCGATACTTCAAGGACATCCGTGCATACTTAGAACGTGCGGGGCGATTTCCGTTCATTCTCCACGCGCCCGAAGCGGCGCTCGCGATCGCAATCGGCATGACGTGGCTCGACTGCCGCGTGAAGTTCATCGGTGATTCCGCGATCGTGGAGCTGCGCTCGCTCTCCACACAGCCGACCATCGACGAAGAGTTGCTGCTCACACTGCTGTTCCTCGGACGTCTCGAGGATTCGCAGGCACGACGCGAACGACTTCTGCCCATCGCCATGGTCAGAAAAAATCGTGTCACCGCGATGCTGCACGGCACCGGTCGTCCGATGTGGATCATGAACGATCGCGGCGAACCGCAAAAACTGCCATTCAAGGACGCTCTGCGACTCGAACTCTCACGAACGAAGGCTGGTCTCGAGCGACTCGGCCTCGCCTCTGCCCTGAACAAGGATCTCCTGCGCGATACGCTCGCAAAAGGAAATCCGTCAGATCGACTCGCTACAGCGATCGGTGCGCAAAAAAACGATCTGATCACGCCGGATGCGATGCGCACTGCGCTCCTTCATACAGGAATGCTTCGCTTCTAAAAAGTTGCGGATGAGATTCAGTCTCATCCGCTTTTTTGCACAATAAAAAGAGCGCCCCCGGTGTGAGCGAAAGCGCTCTCCGCCGGGGGCGAGACGAGTTCAGTTGACGATGGCGACTGCTGGCGGCGACGGCACGCGAGAGCCGATGCGAGAGAGCCTGTCGTTGTTGCTCCTCCAGGTGGCGAGGATGCCGCACGTGCCGGTTCGCGGGATCCACACCGGGATGATGTCCCACTTCACGTCGGATTCCGAGATTGGCGCGATGTTGACGAGCTTCCCGTTCGGGTACGTCACGATGCTCGCGACCGTTCCGCGGATCAGATCGACGAAGCCGTAGCTCTTGCAGACGATGCACACCCGGCGACCGCTCGCGAGCGCCCGGTCGCAGTCGGTGAGCTCCAGCTCGGCGCGCCGGATGCCACAGAAGATGCTCTGACGATATTCGGGGTTGCCCGCGGCGACGCAAATTGCTGTTTTCATGTACTCCTCCTGTCTGGTTTCGTGCCTCAATGCCTCAAGATCAGCCTTTAGTATTGCACAAAAAAAGCTTTTTGTCAATAAGATATGACAAAAAGAAAGGACCCCCGCCAGCAAAGCTGCTGACGAGGGTCCTCGACGTGGGGTGCTCTATCCCTTCACGCACATCACCTGCTTGAGCTCGGCGAGGACCTCGACCAGGTCCGCCTGGTTGGCCATCACCTGGGCGATGTTCTTGTAGGCCGCGGGGATCTCGTCGATGACCCCCGCGTCCTTGCGGCACTCGACGCCGGCCGTCTGCGCTGCGAGGTCGTCGACGGAGAACTGCTTCTTCGCCTTGCCGCGGCTCATGCGCCGGCCCGCGCCGTGCGAGGCGCTCTCGTACGACTCGGCGTTACCACGCCCACGAACGATGAAGCTCTTCGCTCCCATCGAACCCGGGATGATGCCGAGCTCTCCGGCGCCGGCCCGGATCGCACCCTTGCGGGTGATCACGAGCTCCTCGCCGAAGTGGCACTCCTCCGCCACGTAGTTGTGGTGGCAGAGCACCGGCGCGTCGAACGTCACGTGCGGGAAGAACTCCCGCACCACCGACTGGTATCGCTCCAGCATGATGGTTCTGTTCACGCGCGCGTAGTTCTGCGCCCAGAACAGGTCGTGACGGTACGCCACCATCTCGGGGGTGTTCGCGAGGAACACCGCGAGATCCGGATCGGGAAGCTCGGCGTTGTGCGCCAGCTTCTTCGCCGTCGAGATGTGGATCTCGGCGAGCTCCTTGCCGATGTTGCGGCTACCCGAATGCAGCATCAGCCACACCCGACCATCCGTGTCGAGGCAGAGCTCGATGAAATGGTTGCCGCCACCGAGCGTGCCGAGCTGGTTGGCCGCTCGGTCGACGCGGTTCGCGACCTTGGGCGTGAGGGCGCCGAACTGCGCCATCAGGTTCTCGGCCGCCTTGCGAGTCTCGGTCCCTGCGGCCGAGAAGACGGACTGGTCATGCGAAGCGAACCCGACAGGGATCGCCTTCTCGACGGCCAACCGGAGCTCGCGGAGTGAGTCCGGAAGGTCGATGGCGGTGAGCGAGGTTCGCACCGCGCCCATGCCGCAACCGATGTCGACGCCGACCGCGGCCGGGGAGACGGCGCCGCGCATGGCGACGACCGACCCGACCGTGGCGCCCATGCCGTAGTGCACGTCGGGCATCACGGCGACGTGGTGCACGACCCACGGGAGCGAGGCGATGCGCTTGAGCTGATCGAGCGCCTGCGGCTCGACGTCCGCGAGCGGGGTCCAGAGCTTGACGGGAACGCGCCCGTCCATGATCTCACTGATTGCCATGATGTCCTCCTTGGGAACGTTGGTTTGAGTGGTCGTTGAATGGTATCCGAAGCCGCAGAATGCGCGCAACAGACCTTTATGTATAGCACATTTTAAGGCAAAAGTCAAGTTTCTCTGACAAAAAAGACACCTTTTTAGGGTGTCTTTTTGGAAAAAAAAGCTTATTTTTTATGCACCACGTTCCAAAGCGAGGCAAACACGAAACCCGCGACGTTGCCAACGACGAAGGTTGCGACGACGAGCCACGCTGCTGACTGCCAGGAAAACGGCAAAATGAGAAGCGGCTCCTGGATCATATGCAAGCCCATGATCCAATCGACGAGCGGCTTTGCCCAGCCGAGAGCGATGAGCGCGGACCAGACTACATGGAGTAGTCCGAGCATAAGACCGAGAGTTAAACCGGTTTTTTGGTGGTTGAGTTGGTTCATATAAAGTAAGTATAGCACATTGCTGCGAGGGTATGGTACGTTTCGAAAAAGGAGGTTCAATACATGCAAACTCTCGAAATCACGTCCGAGGCAGAGCTCCAAAAATTCTTGGAGGGAAACAGAGCCTACGCGAACGGAAAAAACGATCGCGTCATACATCTCTACGCAACGGCAGCGCAGTCTCGTTTCGAAATCGAAAACATTTACGGCATTTATCTCGCGCGTCCGGAATATACCTGGATGGCAGTGTGGATGGCTGTCACAAATCGCACCAAACTACGAAAGCGACATTTGCGTTATCGAGCACCGCGTGACGTCGATCGTATCGGCCAGTTGATCATCGGCGGCCTAGACGAAACGCCTGCACCACGAGACCTGCTCTCTGACCGCGCCTTTCTTTATCTCTTTGATCCTGCGATCTTGCCAGCATGTATTGTGGACATCACGAAAAAGCCAACTGAAAAAGAACGACTCACGCTTCTCTTGTCGCGTGGCTATGCCTGGCAAGATGTTGAACGACACGGTCGAATGCGCCGAGCGCTCGTGCCTCCAACTAGTGAGACGCCAACACTCTTAGCACTCGATGCCTGGCAAGTCGCTATCGTGCAACTGCCACAACTGATCCCTTCCATTGAAGTAGTACTTTCCGGAAAAGTGATACATGAACTTTCGAGTCGAATTACGTTTCAAAAGGAAATGCCCGGAAGTGATTATCTCGAAGAGTAATTTGTCGGCTGAATCCAATTTAAAATTAATCAATGCATTGACGCTCCTTCCGTAAAGAGATAGGATGTTTTCATTCTTTTGCTGGAGGTTCACAATGTCATTTTTCCAACGGGTCCGCGACCGATTAGCCGAAGCGCAGTTCTGGCTCACTCACTCTCGACGGACGAGCTACACGGAGGAGGAGTTGTACGCCATCGACGAAATAATGGAACCGGATCCGACGCGACCAGGGCACTTCACGAGGGATTCACTGATCAAGGTGATCCAATATGAGTTCGCGCGTGGCTTCTCCGTAAAAAATGGAGACATCGTCGGTGGCGACTCGTTCTTCGAGAGTGTCGACGACGAGCTCATCAAAGAGGCGAAGCGGCGTCTCCGAGAAGTGCGGGAGAAGTGAGGCTTTCACCTACCGAGGTTCCCTCGGTCTTTTTTTATATGACGATAAGAAAAACCGCATCGCGTGATGCGGCGTGCGAGCCGGTAGTGGCTAAGGATAAACGAGCATGGCATCCTCGCCACACTCGAGATAGATGCACTCTTCGCCGATGTCCACGCAAAGTCGCGCGAGAAATTCCTGGAGTGCAGGAACTTTGGTTTTCTCTTCATCCTCCTTGAAGGCGACGCGGAACTCTCTGAGTTCGTCGTACTCGGCGACATCGCGACCGAAGTAGCCGTAGATGTTGCCTGAGGCGCAGGTGTAACCGTCAAACGTCCTCGTGAGAAAAGTATGTACGGTCTTTGCGACACTCTGCTTAGTCCTGGAAAATTTTGGATTGTAAACCTTCGTCGAAGGAAGAAGGAACAGTGCTCGACGGCCGAGACTTTCGATACGCATGGTGTACCTCCGCGTAATCTGTGGTGACTACTGATTCTGCCGAGGAAGCCCAAGGTGTCGTCGCTCCTTCGTATTCAGTCCGTGCCTGAGCAAGACAGGAAGTCGAGAAGCGATCAGGCAACGTGTTTCGGTATACATGTTGTGGCCGTCGCTGGTCTCCTCCGATTCGAGAAAGGCGTACCGCCCATCCTTCAGCTGCAACAGGAGGTAGCGATGATTGCCGCTCTTCATCGCAATGACAGTCGCGACATCCTTCTTGCCGAATCGTTCCGACGAAGCTTCGTCGTAAATCATATCCCAGCCGTCCGAACCAAGAGAAACTGGTTCCGGCGTGAACACGGAGTCGAACACCTCATCCCATTCCGGAGTGTCGAGCAGACCGAGCGCCAATGCTGTTCTATCAGTGACCATGATTTCCTCCAATGCGTAAATAATGTATAGCGAAAAAAGACTATTTTGTCAAATATATTAGACAATTTAATTCAATGTACTTAAGAGACCTCTGGCGATGACCAAAACTTGAATGGCAGGACCAAATATGATTTACAAAATTCTCTAAAAAAAGAGCGCACTCGCCGTAAGCAGTGCGCCCTGGAGTCGTTATCGCCCGTTTCGCGGGATTGGAATGCCTCGTGCTTTGAACCAAGCGCCAGCGTAAGGGAGCTCTGTGGTCCTGAACGGCGTAGTGACGTCGGTCAAGACACCGCACTGCTCGCAACGGAACGTTGTGTGGTATTCCGTCTCGTGCAACGCATGACTCTCCGTGTAGAAAAGGTCACCCTTCTCGACGAGCAAGGTTGCTCCGCAACCACCGTTTCCATTACCACTTCCGGTGCACACGAACTCTTCCGCCCATCCCTTTTGCTTCCGACCTTTCCTGATAGTCTTCATCTCGTCCTCCTTGTCAGCTTGTTCGCTGTATTTTGGACCAATCACATATAGCATATATACATATTGATTATTTTGTCAATTATTCTGGGCAAAGAAAGACCATCTCTTTCGAGACAGTCTTTGTGGCGGGGCATTGGATGCGAAGCGAGAACCCTTTTTGAGTACGCGCCCAGAAAGCGAACGCGTTAAAATAGCGGGATAAAGCCGAATCACCTGCAGCAAAAAAATGACTGCATTGAATCGGCAGTCATCAGGATGTCTGTACTCTATTATTTCTTCCGTTTCGCTGGGAAGATAACGCCGGGATTCCAGTCCGCCCCGGGGTACCAAAGATCGTCGGTCGATCCGGACACACGTTCGGCGTAGTCGATGCGCACCTCGCCGTCTCGATGATGAAGCACTGGGACATCGAAATCTCTTTTCCCTCCACGCCCGAGAGCGACAAACGCCTGGCCATCTTTCGGATAACCATGGCCACGAAGCAGCTGCAGGTCTTCTTCTCGAACTGGTTCCAGAGAATGTTCTCTTAACCAGTCCTCAACCCCCAAAGAAGTCGTGCTCTCATTCCAGGAATACAACGTGAACTCACCATCATCTTCCTGAATTGGACTGCCGGCCGGCTTCTTGTGCATGGCAGCATCGTTCGCTTGCACCCTAGTCCGAAAGGCAAGGACATCACCGACTTCTCCTGCCGTTAGTCCACGCAAATTCATCGTCATGGTCGCCTCCTGTGCGGAATACAGAGTATGGCCCACACGATAATGCGTCAAGGCCATGTACAGTAGACCTGTTGCCCAATAATTTTGGACGATGTCAAAACAAAAAGAGTCGCTCAATGGAGCGACTCTTTTACTGGCGGGGCATTGGGAACGAAGTGAGAACCGTCCTCGCATAAATAAAAAGCGCACACCAACGAGGTTGTGGGTGCGCTTTACGCGAGTATGTGCTTATCAGAGATGAGCCAGTTTTAACTGCAATACACCATCGAAGGCTTGGGTACCTCAGCAGGACGGACACCGCGGCCCTTCCATTGCACACTGAGCTCGCGCCGAGTGTAGCCCTTTTCAGCTAGGGTCGTAAGGTACTTTTCCGCTTCCCTACTGGAATAAAAATATCCCCAGTCCTGCCTTGCTGACGCACCGTATGAACCCGAGAACTCCCGCCTCACCACAAAAATATCGACTTTTATCGCGTTTGCCATATCAACCTCCACAGTTGGCACTCATATATAAAAACCTATCTTTAAGCAGATGTCAATACCGCGACCAACGAAAAATACCGCCGGACGAGGCGGTACCTTTCGTGGCGGGTCCGAAGGGATTTGAACCCTCGGTCTTCTCCGTGACAGGGAGACGTGTTAACCGGGCTACACCACGGACCCACATTCTATTCTATTGTTACGCGTTTCGTTCAAGGTGACCCTCGGCCTGTCCGATGGCCATCGGACCGTGTTAACCGGGCTACACCACGGACCCACATTTTACGTAACGGCATTGTAGATGATCTTCTGATTCCTTTCAAGTCCTCCTTTCTTGTCATTCCGGACTTGATCCGGAACCCAGAAAAAATTACGTTTGGTTTTACGTTTCTGGATTCCGGACAGCCGCCGTCGCGGCTTCCGGAATGACAAGATGAGGGGCTAGCGTACAACGAAAAAAAGATGAAAATTTTATATCTTCCGAACCTCGGTGCTGTTACTTATGGAATCTCCAGCTACCAAAACAATAGTGTCCCCTTTCTTTATCCATCCTCCCCTCTTTGCGTAATCAATCGCCTTCTCTGTTGTGCATTCTTGCAAAATGAAGGCGCGAACACCCCAGGAAAGATTGAGTTGATGCTGGACTCTTACGTCGTCTGTTGCAACGAGAATCGGGAGTTCTGGGCGGTGCGAACTTACGAGCCTTGCGAGTTCACCGTCTGGCGAAACGACAAGCGCTGCTTTTGCTTTCGTATCCTTCGCGAGGATGGTAGCTATTTCTGAAACTGCTTGTGCTGATGCGGCATCTTCGTGTGGATGTGTGGGTACCGGAAGGTCATCGAACGCTGATGCTTCGGTTTCTTTGATCACACGCGTCATCGTTTCCACTGCCTCGAGCGGATATTTTCCTGATGCGGTTTCGCCGGAGAGCATCACTGCATCCGTGTGATCGATCACCGCATTTGCGATGTCCGATACTTCAGCGCGCGTTGCGCGAGGATTTCTGATCATCGAATCGAGCATCTGTGTCGCAACGATCACTGGTTTTGCTGCCGCAAGACACTTCGCAATCATCCTCTTCTGTGCGAGGGGAACGTCTTCTGCGGGAGTTTCGATACCGAGATCGCCACGCGCAACCATGATACCGTCTGCCACTGCAATGATTTCATCGAGATTTTTTAGTGCTTCGTGTTTTTCTATCTTTGCAATAATCTTTATTGATGCATCACCAATCATTTCACGAAGGTCATTGATATCTTTCGCGCCGCGTACAAACGACAACGCAATCCAGTCGACGTTTTGTGCAACGCCGAACCTCACATCTTCCTGATCTTTTTCCGTGATCGCGGGAATGGAAAGCGAAGCAGTTAGCAAATTAAATCCTTTGTGTGAGTTGAGTGGTCCACCGTTTATCACTTCACAAAAAATATCCATCCCTTCTACTTTCACCACTTTTACTTCGAGTAATCCGTCGTCGAGAAGCACGGCATCGCCAGGTTTCACATCTTGATGCAAATTTTTGTGGCTCACGGGAATTTTTTCTGGCGCCACTGCATCTGGTGCTGTGGAAAAAACAACCGTCTCCCCTTTCACAAGCATCACTCCCTCCTTCGGTAAGTCGCCGACGCGAATTTTCGGTCCTTGCAAATCCTGAAGAATCGCGATCGGTTCTCCTGTTTTCTCCGCGAGCGCACGAATCGTTTTGATCATCTCTGCGTGTTCTTCGTGCGTGCCGTGCGAAAAATTCAGCCGCGCGACGTTCATGCCGGCGGCGATCATTTTTTCGAGGATTGCGGGATCTTTGCACGCTGGGCCTATGGTGCAGACAATTTTCGTCTGTTTCAACAGTTTCATAATTACGTTTGGCTTTTATATTCTGGTTCCCGGATCGGCCGTCGCACAGCGACGTCCGTCCGGGACGATGCGCACAAAAGAATTGCGCATCGTCTGGATTCCGGATCACGCGCTGTGGCGCGCGTCCGGAATGACAATTTAGAGGGCGCGGAATGACAGAGTTAGGCCGCGATCTTCTTCAATTTCTTTTTTTCATCCTTCACGAGCAATTTGTCGAGTTCTTCTTGAAATGTTTTGACGTCAGCGAACGAACGGTACACTGATGCGAATCGGATGTAGGCTACACTATCGAAAGTGCGGAGATGGCCCATCACGATCTCACCGATCTCTTCGCTCGTCACTTCATCTTTTTTGAGTCTTTGGATGTCGCGCTCCACGCCACCGATTAACGTTTTGAACTGATCGTCCGTGCATGGTCGTTTCTCAAGTGCGTGCCGAATCCCCGACATCACCTTCTCACGAACATACGGTTCGCGACGACCGTCACGTTTTACTATCGTAAGATCGAGAATCTCGATCCCTTCAACGGTCGAAAAACGGTACTCGCACTCGATGCACTCACGCCGACGACGAATACTCACGCCATCTGCGGTAATGCGTGAGTCTATTACTTTCGTATCTTCGTAGTTGCAGACTGGGCATTTCATGAAAGCAATCCTCCCCCTACCCCCTCCTTGCAAGCAAGGAGGGGGACTCTTATAAAAGCTACAACATCTTCCGTCGGATGAACGCGGGGATTTCAAGATCTTCTTCTCCTGCCGTTGCCATCGCCGGCTGCGCTTCGTGCACAACATGTTTTTCTGGCGTCGCAGGAAGCGCGCGTTTTACAAAACTTACCGGCTCCTCATCTTCTTCCGCTGCTACGGCATGCACTGGTTCTGAGGCAACACGACGCGGAGTGGGCGCAGCTTCTGGTGTTTCGCGCTGTGAAAACGGTGTGCGGGAAGCAACGGGCACGGGGGCCGGTGTTTCTTTTCGTACAAATCGGCTCGGCTGATAAAATGCGGCGTCCGCACTCTTCTTTTGTTCTGGCCGTTCGCCATCAAAACCTGTCGCGATCACGCACACCTTCAAATCATCTTTGAGTGTTTCATCGATGATCGTGCCGAAAATCACTTTTGCGTTCGGGTCGGCGTTCGCTGTCACCACCTTTGCTGCTTCTGATACTTCATACATCGAAAGATTTGGTCCTCCGGTGATCGTAAACAAAATGCCTTTCGCGCCATCGATCGCCACTTCAAGAAGTGGGCTCGCGATTGCGGATTTCGCAGCATCCACCGCGCGATTTTCGCCGCTCGCGCGGCCGATACCCATGAGCGCGGAGCCGGTGTTTGTCATGATCGCGCGCACATCGGCGAAGTCGACGTTGATAAGACCAGGGACAGTGATCACTTCGGAAATACCTTGTACGCCTTGTCGCAATACATCATCAACGCTGTCGAATGCATCGAGGATCGACGTTTTCTTGTCGATGATCTGCAACACTCGGTCGTTGGGGATCGAAATAATCGTATCGACATGCGCAGCGAGTTCTGCGTACGCCTTCTCGGCGATGTCGCGGCGTTGTGCGCCCTCAAAACTGAACGGCTTCGTCACAACCGCAACCGTCAAAGCACCACAATCTTTTGCGATCTCCGCAATGATTGGCGAGGCACCACTCCCCGTGCCGCCACCGAGGCCACACGTGATGAACACCATGTCTGATCCTTTGAGCGCATCGCGCAGTTCGTTTTGACTTTCTTCTGCTGCAGCTTTGCCTACTTCTGGATTCATCCCCGCCCCAAGTCCGCGTGTCACGGTTTTCCCGAGATGAATTTTCGTCTGCGCCTGCGAATAATGCAACGCTTGCACGTCGGTGTTCGCAGCGAGAAATTCCACGCCTTTGATCTTTGACTTAATCATGCGGTTCACAGCGGAACCGCCGGAACCGCCACAGCCGATCACTTTGATCTTTGCAAAAGTTTCGATTGCTGGTTTCACTTCAGCCATAGGGCGTACATTTATGTTGCAAAAACTTTTTTAAAAACTTCTTATAAAAAAAATAGGATCCTGTGGATAAGGATACAGAACGATGAGCTCCGCCGTCAAGAAAAAAGAGCTTAAGTGAACAATAAAACTGTTCATACTCCACTGTCATCCCGGCCTTGAGCTGGGATCCAGAATATAAAAACAAAAACCAAACGTGACTTTGTTTGGTCTTTTTCTTTTTCTGGATTCCGGATAGCCGTCGTCACGGCTTCCGGAATGACAATAAAGGGGCACTTACGGCGCCATGCCGCCGAGCCACTTCTTGAGTTGTGCGGTTACTTTTTCCACCGACTTGAACGTACTTAGCGCACCCTTGCGCTTCCGCACATCCGGCGTCTCATCGATCCCCCACTGCACAAGACCGATCGCGGTTGTAAACGCGAGATCGTTCACACGATCAGTGATGCTCGATACGCCGATTGGGTAGCCGAGTGACACCGGCAATCGCAGTTTCTGTTTCGCGAGATCCACAAACCCCGGCAATTTCGAGCCGCCGCCAGTAAGGATCACTCCTGCAGGTAAAAGTCCGCTCCTGCTGATCTTCTTCAATTCCTTATCAACCTTCTCGAGAATCTCCTCGAGGCGTGCCTGCACGATCTCTGAAATGTATTTGCGAGAAACCAATTCGTCATCTTCTGCGCCGAGCTCGCGCAGATTGATCGTATCCCCGCGCGGCACATCTTTTGCAACACCGTTCGCGTACTGCAACTTCGCGCGCTCTGCAATGTCGATCGAGGTGCGCAGACCGATCGCGAGATCTGACGTCACGTGCTCAGATCCGACCGGGATCGATGCCATGTGCACCAAGTCGCCTTGTTCAAACACCGCAACGGTGGTCGTTGCGCCACCGACGTTCACGATCGTGACACCGAGTTCTTTCTGACGCGACGTTGCGACCGTCTCTGCTGCCGCGAGAATACCGACAACCAAACGTTCCATATTCACGCCGGTACGGTACACGCATTTTTGCAAATTTTTCAAATACGATGCTTGTCCGTGAATGATCTGCGCATCGACCTCAAGACGAATACCGTTCATGCCCACCGGATCTTTCACACCTTTCTGCTGATCGACAGTAAAAGACTTCGGAATCACATGGATGATATCGACGTTCACCGGTGTCGCAACGGTCTGCGCCGCATCAACCGCGCGCTCAACATCGTCTTCGCGAATCTCCCCATCTGCTTTCGACACTGCGACCACGCCTTTACTCTCAAGGAGTCCGATGTTTGAACCAGACACCGCGATCCACGCGCTCGTGAGTTGTGCGCCGGTCATCCGTTCAATTTTTTCAATGCACGCTGAAACGGAGGATACCGCATCCTCGATCGAATTGATGGTGCCGCGATTGATTCCTTCGGAAGGCACCTCAACCGCACCAACGATATGCACTTGTTCTTTGTCTCCCGCCGGAAGCTTCTGCCCGACGGCGATACGGACCGCGGTAGAACCGATGTCAATCCCTGCAAAAAGCATGTCCTCTGCCATTCGTGCCATAGATACTTTTATGTTCCAGATGTAACGAAATATGGCCAAAAAATCAACACGCCGATGAGCGCTGTGCCGATCGCGGCGATAAGCACGGTGCCGGCCATGATGTCTTTGATTTCTTCCACGTAATGATGAATCCTCGGTTTCAAGATATCCACCATACGCTCAAATATACTGTTCAGTAATTCTAGCACCAGAACCACGACCATCGCAAGCGTAAGGAGCGCTTTTTCTGAGGTGCGAAGATTAAGGGCAAACATAAGCATGGTGACGAGCACTGCCCCGACCAGCTGCAACCTAAAATTCTGCTCCTCTCTTGCGACGAGCATGACGCCTTTTGCGGCGTACCGGAAACTTTTTGCCAGTTTTTTGAAGTCCATATTAAAAGATGCCAGTGCGCATGAGTATCTCCTGCTGTAGTCCGAACATGCGTCGCTCTTGGCTTGGCGTGACATGGTCGTACCCCATAAGGTGCAGCACGCCGTGCACGACCATGAGCGCAAACTCCTGCTCCACGCTTCGATCGATTCTTTTTGCCTGACGACGTACTTGCGCGAGGCTCACGAACACATCACCGAGGTTCACGACTTTCGGTTGTACTGGCTGCGGTGTGTCCTTGTAGCTAAACGAGAGCACGTCGGTTGTAGCGTCTTTGCCACGATGTGTGCGGTTCAGCTTTCTCATCACCGCGTCCGTGATCACGGAAAGCGACATTTCCGCGCTCCCCTTTCCACCAGCATACTGAAATGCCGCTGACGCAAGTCGTTGCAGTTCTTTTTCAGTGACGCCGCGTGGCGGCTTGCCGCGGAGGGTGAGGGTGAACATACTTCTCGCGCATCATAACGGACGCTCCACCCATTGTCATTCCGGCCTCCGAGCCGGAATCCAGAAATACGGAAGTCAAACAAATTACGTTTGGCTTTTTTATTCTGGATTCCGGGTCAAGCCCGGAATGACAATGCAGGGCTTCCTACATCTTCTTCAAACTATGTACCATCATCTTAAACGTGCTGCGATACTGAATCTCGAGTTGCTTGCCGAGATTGTAGCTCACTACCATCGCTCTGTCACCGAAGTCAACGTACGCGGTCATCTGATCGGGGCTGAGCATCGCGTCGTATCCTTGTCGCGTCTTGAACGTGAGTGGCTCGATCTGCGAGCTGGTCACGCCGGGTGACTGTACAAGATACCAGTCCATCAAACTCTGCGTCGGTTGTTTCTCTTGCGCAAGCACTTGAACGGACTCCCCGCTCGGCGCGTTAAAAAACACTTGTTTCTTTTCCGGATCATCATCTTTTGTGATCCACGCGGTCGGTCGAAAAATCGTGTAGCTCTGCGCAGTGTTTGAGTACACCGCGATGTGCGTATTGTCTTTAAGAGGCGCCGGTGTTGGCTTCGCAGGATCGAACAAATTCAACGCCTCGTTCAAATCGACGAAACTATCCTTATCAGAGTTCGGATCGTTCGGGTTCGAACCGAAGACCTCTGTCTCTTCTTGGTCGGAGAGACCGTCGCTGTCGGTATCCTTGCTCGGCTTCGGTTCTGGTGGTTTGCAGTCAACTGGGCATGCGTCGACCGTTTCCGTGGCATCGCATGTAGTATCACCACACACGACTGGCGGCGTGCAATCAGACGGGCAAGAGTCCTTCGACTCTGGCGCGTCACATTTTTTGTCACCGCAAACCACCGGCGGTGGTCCGCAGTCTGCGGAACAGTTGAGCGAGGTTTCTCCAGCATCGCATTTCCTATCACCGCACACGGGCTGCGACGGAGTGTTTGCAACGACTTGCGCGGATTTTTTCGGTGCAAGTAAAAAATATACGCTCGCACCAATCGCGAGTACACCGACGGCAACAGCGCCGATGACAATCATCTTTTTCGAACCTTTCGGTTTTGGTGGAACTCCAGGAGTCGCAGCGAGTGGCGCTTTCGGCGGAGGAGGTGGTGCGACGGGTGGAGTCGGTGGCTGTACCGGAACCTCCTTCACTACTTTTTTTAGCGCGGCGCCATAAAACTTCTCCGGAATCGTATGAATCGCCGGTTCGTCTGCTGGCGGCGTCGGTGCGCCCGCGGGTTTTTCAAGTTCGCTCGGATTATTCATACATCCCCCTCCTCCCCCAACCCCCTCCTCGCGGGGCGAGGAGGGGGAGTTACGCTTTTAAGTCCCCCTCCTTAGCGCTTTGCGCTAAGGAGGGGGTAGGGGGAGGATTACTTTATTTCGGTACCTCAAACAACTTCCCTGGACCGTTCGGATTAAATCCGCCCTTCACTTCTTGACCATCGAGGTAGCCGTCACCGTCAGTGTCCGGATTTTTCGGATCGGTGCGCCAGGTTTTTAACTCTTCGTTGTCGTTAAGACCGTCTTGATCGGTGTCCGCGCTCTGCGGATTCGTGCCAGCCTGCGCTTCTTCGGCATCAGAGAGGCCGTCACCATCGGCATCAGCTGGCTTTTGTACTGCCTCAGGCGGTTGCACTGGTTCTGTTGGCGCAGGCGACGTCACTTCTGGTGCGGTATTCGTGTTTGTGGCAACTGCCGGCTGCTCGGTCAGCATTGGTTCTGGAATCGGCGCAACCGGCGCTGGCGCTTCCGGCATCGTCGTCACCTGCACCGCGCTCGCATCATTCGTTGATGCCGCCCCCTTCGATTTCCCCGCAAAGAAAAAATACCCTCCCCCACCGAGCCCGAATACCGCAAGCACGATCACTCCGAGGAGCAACTTCGACGGACCGGTCGCGTTGTGCGACTCGACCGGTGGAGTGACCACCTCAGAACCTGCCGCACCAGGAGGAGCCTTATCTACATCAGCAAAGATGTCCACTGGCGGTTTGCTTTCTTCGAACATAGGAAAATATTTTTAGACGTGAGCAGAATTTAGTATAGCACACCTCATTGCTGTGAAGGTTTCTTCGCCGGTTGCCTACCCGAAGGAGGTGGCGACGGTTTCGGCTCCGGCGCTTTTGTGATCACCATAATCGGTACTTGCACCGGTGCGGTGGGGTCGGGGTGGACGTACTTGAATCGAACATCAGCGCTAAGAGGAAAACCGTAACGCTGTTTTTCTTCATTCGTCATGATTTGCTCAACGTCATACACGATATTCGAGTCATCAACTTTCACCACGGTCGTTTTCAAAAATTCTCGAATTGCTTTTGCGTTTAACTCTTCCATTTGTTTTACCTGATCAATCGAGGGTGGTTGCCTAACGCTTGGTTCACTGGCAGTTTCTGATTGTTTGGTGGCGGTGACGCGAGAACGAGAAACGGGATTCGCGCGAGCACGAAAGAAAAGAGCGACGCCGACTACTAAGCCAACAACAACAACAGTAGCCCCAACGATAATGGCGATTTTCGCATTTCTGCTGAGTCCTGTTGTGTAATCTCCATTCATAGTTACCACATGTCACCACCAGCCCCAATCGCATTGGGTTCGTGATCGAGAAGGAAATTAAACTGTGGAATAGCGGGGAGCATCATTCCTCCTGGATTTTTTGCCATGGTGTATTGCGGTGTTAACTTACCTCTGCTGACTATCGCATCAAAAATTCCCCAGTAATCCTTACTGTTATCATAAGGACCGATATATGTCGTCGTTGTTTGCGAACATGTCTGATCGAATAACTTTGACTTCAATATCGTAACCATATCCCAACTCTGATCCAGATCATAATTCTTTGCATAAAATCGATATGCTCGGCCATCCGCAAGATATCTCAACGAAATGGTTTCTGGACCACGCCCATCTCTGTCATCAACATCAAACACGATTTCATCCATGCGTGGAGAAGGTGCGCCGTTACTGTCACCAGTATCACCATATTCATAACCCACTGGTGTTCGTATTTGATCCCTAACATAGAAATCCATATCTCGTGTAGGTGGCCACGTAATAAACATACTCGCCGCAATACCAGGGTTCAGCGGCCCACCTGGTCGTGGCACAAGAATAAGATCTGGAACAGTAATTGTCTTACATGTATCGCCGGGCCCGACCTTCACATGCACAATGGAATCTGGATCACCGTCCGCGCACACCTCCGGAGAATTTACTCCAGTGATTGTGTAGACGCCTGCACAGGTGGGGTCATATTGCGCCGACAGTGCGTACTCTCCCTTTACATCACTCTTTACACTCGCAATAACCTTTCCCGCGCACCACATTTGAAACTCCGCATTTTTCAACGGTTTTTTGTTTTTCGCATTGATCACTTTTCCTTGGAAATTAATGACGCTATCGACCAAACCGTTGCAAGCATTATCTTTGTGATTGCAAATCATCTTCGCTGCAGGAATGTCGATGGATTTCGCCACATTTTTCTCATCCCGATAATCCAAATGATATGCGGGATGAACATCTTTATCATTATCATCACAATCCAACGACGCGGGAACACCGTCGTTATCTTTATCCGGATCGCACACTGAGCCGGCGATACCCGCATCGCTCTCTATTTTTGCTGCGCTCATCGGCATCACACCGCCGCCACCCAGCATCATACCGCCACCCCCTCCGCCACCGCCGCCAGGCAGTGCAGCAACCATCGTCTCTGCGGGAGGAATTTGACACACGCGTGAGTCAGGAGCCGCACAACTCCGCGCACAATTCTTTTTACTGCAAATCGCGTCGCCGGTGTTCTTCCCATACGACTGATCTTCAGGCCGTGTACTCACACATACCCAATCCGAGGAGAGACCTTGCGAACCCTCACACTCTTCAGGACCCACCGGCGTGCTTCCTGGTGTTTGCAAAATGTTGTCACCACAGTAGCCACCGGAGACGGTTGCGAGTTTGCAGCTCGATTGGCAGTACGTGCAGGAGAGGCCGTACTTTGGTGTGCACACGCGGTTGTTGTTCGCGCCTTCATCGCATTGTTCGCCGAGCGCGGGGTTTACGTAGCTGTCACCGCAAGTTGCTTTTTTGCACATGATGCCTTTTGCAGGATCGATCACGCAGCCGTCGGTGTTGTTGGTGTTGCCGTCATCGCACTGCTCGCCGACTTCGACTTTGCCGTTGCCGCAGAAGCCGGGTGCCGTGCACACCCACGAACCCCATGTGCAGGCGCTCGTGTTGTCGGTTGGATCCGCAGGATCATTGCTCTGGCATGCGCGGTGCTGTTTTTGTTCTGGCTTCGGACAGAAATTTCCGCAGGTATTTCCCGTTGGACAATCTGCATTGGTATTGCAACCTTTTTGCTTCATGTCATCGCAATACCCCTTGAACTCCTGAAATCCGCCATCGCATGTCTCACCACCGTTCACCACACCGTCACCGCAGCGTGGACCCGCACCGCTACAATCCCATGAGCATGACGGTGTCGAATCGTCTGGCGTACCACAAGACATCATCGTGTAATCAGGATCAGGCGCAACAACACCGTTAAAGGAATACTGTCCATTCAACTCCTTGCAATCACAAACCTCGCCCGGCTGGCGTTTGCCGTCACCACACGAGAATCCTTTGCCGTTACACGTCGCGCCACAGTGACCGTACTTGCCGTTCAACGGTCCTTCATCGCAAATCTCCGGCGGTTGAATCACACCGTCGCCGCACTTGCCAGTTTCGCACACCGCCTTTGGTTTATCTTCCCAATCCTTACAATCTGAGCGACAAATCTGCGCGCGCGAACCATCGCGACCCATCTCACTGCATGCCACGGCCCGTTCCTGCCCAGGTTCACACACTTCACCCGCTGCAAGATTCACCATTCCGTCTCCACAAATTCCCCCCGAAGAAAGCGACGTACCTGTACACTGCGGCGTAAGCGGATTCACGCCACCGATCCACATTTTACCCACCACGAAGTTACAGGCACTCCCGTCCCACACACACTCGTTCGGTCTCCCCATACAATCCGTTTCAGAAAGTTCTGGACACGTGAGTCCTGCCCACGTCTTTGTCGCATCGCTCCCGTTTTCAAAATCCGTGCGCAGGCGGAAGTTCACCCCTTCGGTCTCTTGAAAAAATTCATACTGATACGTGTGCGACTGCACCGGGCACACGAAATCGCGGGTCTTGTCGCTCCAGCACGTCGCGCCATCGCGATTCACCGTCACATCTGCGCACCATCCAAGTTTGTTCACCGGATCGCTCGGGAGCGCCGCGCCAGGCGATGCGAGTTTCGAACTCCACGACGGCCACGTACTGTTCGTCATTGTCACGAGGAACGTCCCTGCATCAAGTTTCGGGAGCGCCTTACCGCTGCGCTGTTCAAGCAAATACTCGCGCATGTTCTGGAGATCTGACCAGCGCTTTACATCGCGCACCAACTTTTGTTTCGGATCATCGCATACGAATCCGATGCGTGCCGGTTTTCCCGCAGCATCTTTAATCACTTCGCCACTCTCTTGCTGACAATCAAGATCGGTCGAGCAGCCGAGCGCGATGCCGGCGTTCGGTGCAATTTTTTTATCTTTGTCACGACACAATCCTTTCACCGCATCACACGTGTACCCACCCATCGTCGCAACCGGCGTACCAGAACTGTTCACGCGACAATCCAAGTCGATGTTGCACCGCACGACGTTGCCATTCGGCGCATCACGACAGATCGATTGATCTTGTAATTCATTATTACGATTGAAGTCGATGTTCTTTGTGATCTGATTAAACACGTTCACGGTTTCCGGCGCAGCGTTATCGGTGTAGGAAAGCGTGTTGATGTTTGTATACAAATTAAACTTTCCCATCGCCGGCGTCATCGCTGCAGCGTTCACGTAGATCGTGCGATCATCTTTCACTGCATCGTACCCATCAACCTTCATCGGCGTTGGCGTACCGTTGAATCCTTTGCTCTTGTACCACCGCGCCACACCGAGGTGCTCGCTGTTGTAGCTGACACGCAAACCGAGTGCATCCTTCGCCCACGAAGCACCGTTCGCGGGGAACGCCACGGTGTCATAGGTAAACAAGTACTCCTTCAAAATGTCACGGCCCGGAGTAATGACGACCGGTGTTTCACGAAGTGCGGGGAGCGCGGGCGTTGCATCACCCTCTGCTTTGCCATCACGACAATAGTAAAATTTGAAATTCGTTTTTGCATCATAGAACGGATACCAAAACCTCGCGCCGAGCGTGCAGGTATTTGGTGATGGTGTCGCATCCCACGGAAGCGTGAACGGGCTCACCGCGCACACCTGATGCGACGGCCACGGATTTTCGCAGAGCATCACCGTCACCTGGCCTTCGCCAGAGTACCGCACACCCTGACACAACCCACCACCCGCGCAATCTGTATCCGCAGTGCACGTCTTTCCTGAATTTGATCCACCACGACAGGTGAACGGTGCCACAACGGCAGCAGCTTCAATCACCGCTTCGCCGTTCTTCGGAACGGCACCGCCATCGAGATCTGATCTGCTCCCGCGCACACGCACGTTCGCGATAGCCGTCTGCTTCGCGCCCATCATCACTGGATCGAGTACTACCGGTGACAACGTTGATTGTGGCGTCCAGTCCCATGTCCAGCTGTACTCAACCGTCGGTACGATCTCTTCGTCGGTTGATGCGTATGCATGCGCCATTGCGGATTCCGCAGGTTGATTGACACTCGAGAAGAGCATCGATGCTGGTGTCACAAACACATGGCTCACTGTGCAAATGTCCTTACTTGTTCCAAAATGTGATGTAAATCCGTTACCGCCGAGATTCACCCCGGAAACAGATTTCACTTCTGGAAGCACACGAAGAACGATCCACGTATTCGGAGGAAGCGCGCGTTCGATGTTCACATTGACGACGGTGACCGTCGCAGGCTCACCGACATTGACCGGTACGAGCGCCGCTTTCACTGCACAATAATTATGCGTTGCGTCCGGCATCCCTGCTGCCGCACCGAACACCGGTCGAATGATGAATTCGCGAACGAACGAACCGACCGCATCCCACACCATGCTGAAAAAGTTTCTGATCACTCCACCGGTACGCGGCTCGTACGCGAGTGGAACTTTTGGCGCATCTGTAGGGCACGGATTCATGCCGTTGTCGTAGCCAACGATGATGTTTTTTTCGAGCGAGCTCACGTCCATCAGCTGATCGAAACCGACGCGGATCGCTGCGTTGCGACAATCATCGTTCTTCATGTCTGGCGGGAGCACCGGCGGAAGCACTTTTGGTCGCGATGCACAGCAACCATTCGTTGCACACGCGAGATCGGCACCGTACTGCGCACAGAATGCGTCCTGTGATCCTGCAGGTTTTGATTTGCAAGTACACGAGAGCGACAACTTCGCTTTTCCGACGCTCGACGCGTCGATGCCGGTCGTGGTTGCGGTGACCGTCGTGCTGCTCCCCGCGAGACTCGTCGCATCAAATCCGTTTTGCGGTTCCGTCACAGTCACCTGGTACGGATCGGTGTTGGTGTCAGGAGACTGTTCGCATTCTGCACGTTCGCCTTTGCCCGTGATGCCGTCACCACAGAACGACGGAGAAGTATAAAATCCGGAAGATCCTTTGAGTGTGCAGCGCTCAGTACAAAACTGCGTGCGCTCCGGATCGGTTTCGCATGCCGCATCCTCGCCCGTTTCTGCTTTGCTGTTTCCGCAGCACATCGTTCCCGCCGTACTCGTGCATTTCGGAAGACCGTTTTTGAGACACGTGCTCGAATTGCATCCGTTCGCACTCGGTGACGGACCTTTTTCGCAATCCGGTTCTTCACCCGGCTCCACAACACCGTTTCCACAGAAGTTGATGCACGATTCACCAGGCGCCGCACCGAGACAGGTTTTCAGCGTTCCTTCTTTCAAGCAATCCGCACTGCAACCGTCACCGTTTGCAGTATTACGATCATCACACGCTTCCCCATCGCTCACGAATCCATCACCGCACACGGAATTTTTTGCGGTCAAAGAACCGGTATCGATACAACCGAATCCGTCAGCAAATCCGTCAACATGCGTCGCGGGATCTTTACATCCCTTTGAAAACACCGAATCGCAAGAGCCGCCGGGGCAATCCGCCACGGTTGCACAACTCTTGTCGATGTTTGCACCACCCACGCAACGCAGCGATTTATCGCAAGTCTCTCCAGTGTCCACAATACCATTACCGCACGTCGGGCCCGTGGTACCGGTAAACAAACAATTCGCGGAGCAGTTCATTCCTGACGGATCGCATTGCTCGAATTTCACGTCCACCACGCCATCGCCGCACTGTGGCACCGCACTTTGTGAACCACGAAGCAAACACTGCGCCGTGCACTGCGGTTTTGAAAGCGAATTCGTGTTCACGACCGTCTGCGGTGGCATCGGTGCGATCGGTGTGATCGGACTGCCGTCGACGAATCCACCGAGGATGCGGTTCGGATCGAGGAACGACCAGGTCCAACTGTACCCATCGGCCATGAGCTCCTGACCTGCTTTATTGCACGAATCCGGCGAGCCAAATGCTTTCACGCGAAGGTCGCGCTTCTCTCCTATAAAGTACAGCGTTGCAGCAGTTGGATCGATCGCGGCACGACTCGCGAGACATGCGGTCGCATCGTCCTTCGTGCGGAACTGCCAGCGATAAAACATACCATCGTTCAGCCCCACAAGCGGCACACCGCTCCGACTCTTCACACCGGTCACGCCACCTTTGATCCTTACTATATAGAAGGTGCCTGGCTTCAAATACGCCGCCGGCGCCATGCCGCGAAGCGTGACGTGCTTGTACACTTTGGTGCCGTTCGCGAGCGTCTGATCTGGTGGTTCAGAATCAACCGAACGCACAGTTCCGTCGAGCGGTAAAAATGGCGCGGTACACGACGCGTTGCGGCAGCGGAGCAACTCTACATTTCCTGGCTGTGCGAGCGACGCGGGATCCATCGGCACGTTGAACATCGCCGTGATTGCTGAGTTGATGCACGCTTCTTTGCAACCAGCAATCGGTGTCACCTCAACCACATGCGGCTCAGCAAATTTTACCGTCACGTCTGATTCACCCAACTTCGACGCGGCGGTACCGATCGTCGTCATGGTTGCAGTGAGCGGTGTGTGCGGAACTTCGGCTTTCGCACTCACTGGTTTCGTACAAAAATTGCTGTTCGCGTTCGGTGGCACCGGCGGTCCTGCTTTGGACAAATCGAGATACAACGAATCCGCTGCCCACTTCAATGTGTAAAGGCTCGGCGCACATTGCAAAGAGTTACAGTTCACACCGGTCGGCAAACTCTGGAACTGCACGGGATGCGTGTCTTGATCGATCGTCGTGCTCGGCGCCTCCACGTACACGTTCGCGAGCGGACAGGTTTGGTCGGACGCGCTAGTGCGGAACGTAAATACATAATCACCGCCCGCTTTTCTATCAAAATCACCGTCCAGGAATCTGCCACCAGCTTCCGACTGCTGCAATCCGATCCCTCCGCCCGCGTCTGATTTGAGCGTTACGCGATACCATGTGTTCTGTTTCAAAAATGACGTACCAGCGTTGTAATTCATCGGCGGCGTAAACGCGAGCACCTTACAGTGATCGTTCGTCGGTGGATTTCCGCAATCGCGCGGCGTGAACTGCAAGTTAGTAACCAACGTACCACACGTCGCAGTCGCGCCGTTTCCGCATTCCTGCATCGTCACCGCCGCGAGCAGCGACCCGTTATCCATCTGCATCTCACGGCTAAACTGCACCCGCACCTCTGCGTTCTTACACGCATCGGTGCTGTCCTTATAAGGAGATGGACTCTGAATAACTTCGGGGAGCGGATCGTGACGACACAACGAATTTTCAATCACGACCGGTAATTCAGGAAGCACGTTCGTACTAAACAACCAACCGAAAGCACTTGTTCGCGGCGCTGGCGCGCACGAATTCTGACACGAACCGTTTGCACAACAACTCGTTCCGAGAGGACACGACGCACCCGCTTCGTTACAATCACCAATCGTAAATGGCACTGCATTCGAACTGAGTTGGTTGTTCGCAACGACATACACCGGTCCGGTCACAGGCCACGTGGATTTCGTGAGGTAATCACCCGCAACCACCGTGCCGATCTGACCATCAGACCAGTTGCTGTATGCATTCGAGGCTACGGTCGATGGCGCGCACACGCCGTCCGAGGGATTCGCGCACGTTGCACCGAGCGTCGTGCATGTCGCTGCGGGATTATTCAAACAATGCAATGTTTTGCTCTTGAAAAAATCTACGCTGTATCGTGGCGCGGAACTTGCACCAAACTTTGCAGTACTTCCAAAACCAACACCGGTAATCTGTACCACTTTTCCTGGTCGTCCGTTGTCCGGTGTAATCGCACAAATACCAGGGCGCGGAGGCTCGTTCGTCACGCGAAATTCAATATCATCGTTGCTCGACTTCGCTGGTGGCGCAGTGACGATCTGCACCTTATGCACGACCCCCGGTAACGCACCGAATTGCAACGCGCCTGCGCCTTGCAAATATTCCTTCGGAACTTTTACCGTGACGTAATTGTCGTGCCAGTTATCTGCACACACCGGATCTTCACCTGTCGCGATATCTGCACCAAATTTGAATTTCACCGTTCCTTTGAGTCGTCCAAATCCCGTTCCTTGCAAAGTAATATACGAACCGATCGGACCAGACTCCGGTGACACCGAAATTATTTTCGGCACGCCCGCTTGCGATCCTCCTTGCAAAAGATAATTCACTTTGTTCGTCGTCTTGCCGTTCACGATGACCGACACGGGATATGTTTTTTCTGATGCAGGCGGCGCGATCAGCGACACTTTGGTATCGGTCCATCCGCCAGTTGCGACTGTCGGCGCATAGCTCCCAAACGCAACGGAGCTCGTACCGATCGCCGCACCGAATCCTGCGCCGTTCACGTCAAACGATGCGCCAGGTGCACCGTGATCAGGCGAAAGATAGCAAATGCCAGGGAGTACTTGGTTATTCACTGAGAAATTTCCGAGGTTTGGTCCGCGTGCGTCATCGGTCTGATCGGATTTTCCGTATGCCGCAACGAGTTTGAGGGGGCCGCTCACCGCTTTTGGCGGCACCGCAACAACCACTTGCGTCGTGTCCCACGCGCTCGTAATGCACGCGAGCGCAACAACGTCGTCCGCATCGCCCGCACCACCGAGGAACACCACGCTCCCCGCGGTTGCACCAAAAAACCTTCCGGAAATCGTGATGAGCGAACCGGTACCCGCAGCCATCGGACTCACGCTATCGATCACCGGCACTTCTTCGCAGATATGCGAGCTTGGATTGCAGAATCCGGATGAACAATCCGCATCAGCGGTGCACGTCGCGCCTTCACATGCGCCGCACATGCCGCCGCAATCAACACCAGTCTCACCGTCGGTCGCGTCTTTCGCGGCGTTGCAACAATGCGGAGGATTCACAGTAAAATTTTGTTCCGCTGCAGCGCCGGGTTGTGGCACTCCGTCCTGTGCGATCGCAGAAATTTTGTGCGCGCCTGGCGTGAGCGACGCAATATCAACATACACACCATCCGCAGCGAACGGATTCACGAGACTCGCGTTCGCGCTGTTCGCAAGCGGCGCCCCGTTCACATCAACCAACTTCGATGTGCCACCATCGAGTAAAAAATGTACGCCTGCCACAAGAAAGTCGTCGTTCGCAGCAGCGTGTGTTTGCACAGGAACCGATCCGCAATACGCGGGCGGTGACTTCGGCGCGTCCATCGTCACTGTCGGTGCGGTCACATCACGCGCATCGCTCATCGCCGCCGCACGATCGCACAAATCACTCTGCGCACTCGTAGAAGAAATGTCTCCCGCAGACCCTGGCGGCGTGAACGGACAAAGCAACGTGCGACCGTTTTGATCTTTCACGCCGCCACCTTGCACACGAATCACATACCAAAAATCGCCAGAAAAATCACCCGGCGGATTTGGATTCGGTTTGAACGTAAGTGTGTTTCCGGAGATCGTTCGTACACCATCAACCACTGCCGAACACGCGACAGCATCAAACGGTTGCGCTTTCCCACTGCCGTCCACACGCGCGTTGCACTTCGTGACGGTCACCCACGACGCCGGCACAGGATTCACGTTCGCGAGCGTCGCACTGAAATACACCTGAAACGCGTAATTTTTCGGCCATCCCTTACCGCCACCAGAACCTCCTGGTGTGATACCAGAAATTTTGAATCCGCCAAGTCCCCCGCCGCCGAATCCTGCACCCCCGCCACACACCTGTCCGGGAGGACATCCACCACTCGATGTTGTACCCCCACTCTCACCAGTGATCGCACGGAAAATAAATTGCGTGATCGCAAACGCCGACATGATAATCACGAGGCCGATCACCGCGTTCACTATGAGTCGTTTCGCGGTGGTAATTTTTTCTTCACTACCCCCCGCGGTCATCCACGTGAACCCCGCGTACAAAATGATACACACCGCAACGATGCCGAGCAGCCCGAGGAAGTAACTGATGATCCGCGAAACAGTGGTGCGCACATCACCTGTCGCGAGGCCGATCGCGGTTGCGTATCCAAGACCGAGATCAGGACCGGTCCCCTGCGCAAAAGCTGGCAGCGCAACAAAAACGCCGACAGCGGCCGTGAGAGCGGCCGCTCGAAAGCGATTTACAATGCGCTGTTTTAGCGAAGGCATAGAGCCTATCTTAAAATAATCTTCAGATCAGATGCTAAAAATTTTTAAGCATAGACCACGAATCGTAAGGAGGAATAGTGGGGCTATTCTGACGAGCGATTCGTGTGTTTAGGCTAAAAATTTTTGGCATATAAGCGAAGAGAATTTTAAGATAGGCTCTAAGTTACGGAATCGGTGCGCACAACCCAAGGAACTTACTGTCAGCAACACCGCTTCTGTTGCAACAAGAATTCTCCCCCGGTCCGAGCACGCAATCTCCACCGGACGAACGATACTGACTCGGCCAGAAACAATTTTGTTTGACGTCTTTGATCTTCGCGCGAGCGATCGGCAAGTACGTCGGGATGTTTCCCGGCGCCGCGACGATATCCTCTTCAGTATAGCCGAGATCGTTCGCGTTAAAAAATGGTGAGACGGGGTGGAGCAATGCAACACGTGTCACTTTTCCGGTACCCATCGCATTCGGAACGAGCATTGAGTCTGGCGGCGCATCGGTCGGTAGCCCCCCGAGATAAAATCCTGGGGCTTGCAGCACCTTGCACGGACACTGTTTACCGGGCGCGCATGGTTTCGTATCCAATTTCTGACACTCACGTGAACGGAAGACGAGCGTTGAGTACGGGTCGACGTACTCCCCCTTTTGCTCATCAAACGAGCCCGTGCGCATCGAGCCGATGCTCATAATTTTGCTCCAAGTGAGCGTCACGGGCGTAGTAACCGGCACATTCGAGGGGCCCGCAGGATACAATGCCGACTCTGGTGGCGGTGCGGTGGGGTCGATCGCGGTGAGTACGGGCACGGTAAGGTCGATGTTCGATCCAACATTGTACGTCCATACAACGGTGTCGCTCACGTCATCGAGTACACTTTGCGGCGTGTTGCGATTATACGCGTTCGGTCGTCCGCCCGGTTGCGCAGGTGATTGTGGACCTTGCGCTGCACCGTCACCGTTGCCATCAAGAGAATTGCCGACCATGTCCTCAACACCGTTATCAATCGCCGCAGCCGGCGGTTCAGGAACTTTTTTCACAAAATCCAACGTCGCGGCTTTTGTGATCACAGTGAGTTTCACATTCTTCGGAAGACAGTACACCGGCTCACCACACGACGTCTCGGTGATCCCCTCGCATGCAGTGCTCGGCATGAACTCCGCAGTACGATACCGGTTACCGAGGGTCAACGTACCGTCGACGGTCCCGGGGTTGCCACCATTAAATGAACAGTCTGCGGGATAGGTGCCCGGCAAACACTGCGCCTGTACATCGACGTTGTTAAATCCCCCACCAACACCGAGCACACCGCTCGATGTCGTCGCATCGACCGCTTCACTAAAATAAATCTGCAACAATTGATTGCGATCGAGCGCTGTGCCTGCAACCGGCGTAGTTTCCGGAATAACCGCAACAACTTTCGGCGACGTGGTATCGATTGTGGTGTTTGTGGTAAATCCCCAATAGTACGCACCGTCCGCAGAGGCCGTAGGAAACGCCGCTCTCACTTCTTGTTTCGCCGGATCGTTCGTCTCGTCCCAAATCTTGAGACCGTTCTCACCACCGCGAAGCGCGACGCGGTAGTTGATGTTCGAAGTCGGACTGCCGATCGGTGAGACCGGTTTGATCACAATCGTCTGCCGTTGCGGTGCACTGAATGGCATCGTGACTGCAGTGACTTTCACGTTCGGCGGCGTCGCAGCAAACGTTGCGGGGTCAGGATAACGATTGTTGAACTGTTCATCGAACGAACCGGTTCCCGCGCTACCAAGAGTATCGTTCGCGATCAGTTTGATATTGTCAGTGTTGAGTTGCAGTGCGGTTGTTGGCGTCACTTTTGTGCCCGTGCATGGCGGCTTTGCCGGACACACTTCATCATCTGCAGTATCATATGTCCCTTTATCGTCATAATTTTTAAACACCGACGAAAGCGCGAGCGGTTTTTTGAACGTAATGGAAATTTTGGTGTTGCGCGGTACGTCGGTCTGACCAGGTTCTGGATAATGATAATCGATGAGGCCGTTACCAAGCGCGGTGCCACGATTCCCCGAATACAACACAAAATTTTGTGTGGGACGTCCAGAGGATTTCACACCCCCAGCACCATTCTGCCCAGTTAGCGCGTTCACAATGAACATTGCGATCGCGTACGCCGACAAAATAATCGCGAGTCCGATCACTGCACTCGCCAAAAGTTTTTTCGCTTTTTCGATTTGCTCAGGATTTCCCTGCGCAGTCATCCACAAAAGTCCTGCGTACATCACGAGCACGACGGCGATCAATCCGAGCAATCCGAAGAACGCGCGAATGATCAGCGCGACGTATGTGCGAATGTCGACGGTCGAAAGGCCTGTAGAGGAAGCGAGCTTCAGTCCGGTCGGATCTGCAGAACTCTGCGCGAACGTTGCGTGTGGGATGCATGCCACAACGACCGCAAATAAAAAAATCGCAAGAAAAACTCCTGCGGTTTTTTTATTCCGCGCCAGCGTGACGATTCTTTCCGTTGACCTTCCAAGCATGGGAGAAGGGTTGAGGATCGAAATGGTCGACAGGAGCCTCTACGAAAGCCCCCATGACCTTTCGAAAGTTTTGGTGCCAGGCGGCTGAGGCTCGAGTTCAGCGACTAGCTCCAAAACTTTCAAAAGGTCTTTTTATTGCACCTATCCCGACGATCCGGCCAAAGCCTCTTTGAGAAACGCGCTCACCTTCGCACCTTCAGCTTTTCCTTTCGCATCCTTCATCACCTCGTTCATCAAACGGCCGAAGTCTTTCATGGTCACCGTTCCTGCAGCAGCGATCTTGGTTTTGATTATACCACGAAGATCGTCGTCCGAGAGCTGCGCAGGAAGATACGCTTCCATAAGCGCAAGTTCAGCACGTGTTTGTGTCGCGAGGTCCTCGCGACCGCCGGCAGTAAACGTCTCGAGCGCATCGCGAAGTTTTTTTACTTCACGCGCGATCACCTCCATCACTTCTTCCTCTTCGAGCGTTTTCATTTTTTCAATGTCCGCGTTCTTCACGGCAGCGCGAAGCATCCGCAGTATAGACACTGCGGATGCGTTGCGCGCCTTGAACTCTCTCGTATAGTCGTTTTCCAATCGCTCTCGTGTGGTCATGTAGTTGTGGGACCGAAGCCCCTAACGTTATGACTGACGTCGCCCGCCACGTTTCGGACGGAAATCTTCCTCAACCGCCTGACCGCTCTTGATCAAGTAGTCTTTCTTCGCGCGGAGATATTCCCTACGAAGGGCTGCGTCGCGTTGGGCCGATTTACTCTTTGGGCGCTTGTGATATCGAATTTTCTTGGCCTGGAGAATCTTGCCGCTGTCCTGCACTTTTCTGCTGAACCGACGGAGCAAGCTCTCAAAGCTCTCCCCTTTCTTTCTTCGTACTTCTGCCACAAGTGTCACCTTCCTTTCTTCTTTAGGATCGGATTGCTCCGTACTGAAGATAGTACCGCACCATTTAAGCGGCGTCAACCGCAAATAAAATGAATAATTTAAGCATAAAACGACTCGGTTATCCCGAGTCGTTTTATGCTTATGACCTTCCCAATTTTTTCTTCATCTCTCCCACCGCTTTGTCGTAGAGCACGATCTCCTGCATTCCGGATTCCATGTCGCGAATCAAACATGTGCCATCGATCACTTCTTTTTGGCCGAGGATCACAGTGTACTTTGCGCCGAGACGATTCGCGATTTCGAGCTGACCCTTGAGTGAGCCCTTCGAAAAATTCGCGGTCGCGGGAATGTGTGAACTGCGCAGTTCCTCGAACAACATGAAGGCTTTGCGCCGTGCGGCGTCACCGAGCTGGGCGAGAAACACATCCGGGCGACGATCATCCGCGGGTTCAATCCCTTGTTGCTTCAGTTGCAAAATCACACGCTCAAGACCGATACCGAAACCGACCGCAGGCGTTGGACGGCCGCCGATCTGCTCGACGAGCGAATCGTAACGGCCGCCGCCACCGAGTGCGACTCCGGCTCCTGATTCAGGAGATTCCTCCGCGAGCATGATCTCAAACACTGTTCGATTATAGTAATCGAATCCGCGTACGAGATGTGGCGCGAGCACGTACGGCACCTGCAAATCATCCAAGTACTCGAGCACGCGCATCAAATGATTTTTACAATCGTCATCAAGAAAATCGACGATGTGCGGTGCGGTTTCTTTGACTGGCTGACAACCGGGCTCTTTGCAATCAAGAAGTCGCAACGGATTCTTTGCAAGTCTCCGTTTGCAATCTTCGCAGAGCTGCGAACGCTTGCTGCGGTAATACGTCACAAGTTCGTTCGAATAGTTCGGACGGCACGTTGCACAACCGAGACTATTGATGTGCACCGCGGTTTTAATCCCGATCTCTTTGTAAAAAAGATGGGCAAGTAAAATCACTTCAGAATCCTGCACTGCATTTGCGTCACCAAACACCTCAACACCAAACTGATGGTGTTCGCGGAACCGCCCGTGCTGCGGACGTTCGTAACGGAACATCGGTCCCGTGTAGTACAGCTTCACCGGCTGCGGCAAATTCACCATCCCATGGTTGATGTATGCGCGCACGAGCGGTGCGGTTCCCTCGGGGCGGAGCGATACGTTGTCTTCGCCCTTATCGATAAACGAAAATAATTCTTTTTCGACAATATCGCTCTGTTTTCCTGCTGTGCGCACAAACAACGCAGTTTCTTCAAGAATCGGTGTATCAAGACGCTCGAAACCGTACGACGCGGTGAGCTCCTCAATTTTTGCGGAAATAAAACGCCAATATTTTTGCTCCGCAGGAAGAATATCGCGCATCCCGCGAAGGGTTTGCGGTGTCGCGATAGCGCGTGGCATTGACACCTTTGGTGCTTCTGTAGGCGCTGCTGACTTTTTTGCAACCACCGCACTTTTCACTTTTGTCGCTGGTTTTTTTTGCTTTGTTGACATACGTTATTTTTTTTCACGCTGCTCACCCTGAAGTTCGGTTTGCGATGTAAATAATTTTATTTTTTCTGGTGGCCATCCACGAAGCCACACGCGGCCAATAATATAGGTACGAGGCACTGCGCCGAACACGCGCGAGTCGAGACTGGCGGAACGATTATCACCGAGAAGAAAGTATTCATCAGGACCGAGTTTGATATCTTTTGCTCCACCAGTCGCGAGTGTGCCGAGGTAACTCTTTTCATCAAGCACAAACCCTTTCGGATGGTCTTTGTCATAAATGGTGACACTCCCGCCAGAAATCGATACGCGATCACCAGGAAGACCGATCACGCGCTTGATAAAGTACTGACGCGGATCGTTAGGATAGCGGAACACGACGATGTCACCGCGAAGAGGTTCAGAAAATCGATAACTAATTTCATCAATGATCAAATATTGATGATCAAGAAAATTCGGCTCCATCGACGCACCCTTCACATAGAAAGGTTGGATCAAAAAGTATCGCACTGGCACGATGATTGCGAGCGAGATCAGTACCACGTGTAAAAGTTCTCCTACGAAACTGATGCCGCGAGAAAAGATGGACGGACTCTGTTCAGGCTGTTGCCCTTGAGTATCGTTGGATCGATCGTTCATTTGCTCTTCGGGCATAGATGTTTTTGTTTGCTTATAGTCAGGAGGCAAGTGGCCGAAGGTTACACGAAGCTTTAGCGAAGTGTAAACGAAGGCCACACGAAGCCATACCGGGCGCAGTCACCCTTCGCCAAGGCTTCGGGTGACACACTTCGCTCTTTCTCTAAATTAAAGTTGAGGCGAAGTGTGGTGGGCGCGAAAGGATTCGAACCTTTGACCCCTGTCGTGTGAGGACAGTGCTCTAACCAACTGAGCTACGCGCCCGCTTAAGAGGCTGTTTCAAGCGGCACAATAGGCCCATCGTAGCATGCTATTCTATAATTGCAAAGACGCTCCTCCCCAACCCCTCCTCTAAAGAGGAGGGGTGTTTACGCTTTTAAAACCGTAATGCCCCTCCTCTTTAGAGGAGGGGTTGGGGAGGTCGATTGATGGGTTGCGTAAAGCTACATTTTGAGTAGTATATAAGGAGGAAACTGG
>SXGR01585682.1_pt1 | contig 32745 bp, 30 predicted proteins | sample 3174711 | NCBI WGS metagenome assembly SXGR01 (sample SAMN11356860, study PRJNA531348) | freshwater metagenome | isolation source: freshwater sample F1-60 | place: China: Fuxian Lake, Yuxi | collected 2017-12-25 | reverse complement strand
CTGGGCCAATGCCCTGCAATTCGATCACGCGTATTCCTTGCAACGGTCCCATTCGATTCTCCTCACTCGTTTGTTCTGAAGATCCCATTATCACCGCGACGTCAATCGGGTAAGCCGGTGCTGCTTAGCCTCGAGTTGGCCTCACTTTATCCCGTTTCAGACTCGGACCACGGGCTGGTCTGAGGTTTGCTGAGGGTACTGATATGCGCTAGAGCGAAGAAAAATCTGCCGCACGTTTTTCCGCAAACGCGCGCAGTGCCTCGCGGTTGGCAGGGCCTCCGACCAACTTCGCAAGTGCAGCATTTTCCGCGTCAATCGACCGCAACAGTTGCTCACGCAGGGGTGCGAGTATCAGCCGTTTCGTAGCTGCGAGCGAAGCCGGCGGCAAAGTCGCAAACAACTCCGCTTTGGCGCGCGCGTGCGCCTGCAGTGCATCGTCAGGCAAGACCTCGAGTGCGAGTCCGCCGCGAACGCATTCTTCCGCTGACAACCATTCCGACGCCATCAGGAACCAGGCGGCGCGCTGCCGGCCCATCAGCAGCGGGAATGTGAATGTGCTCCCAGCTTCTGCGGTCAGTCCGAGTGTCGAGAAAGGGCAACGCAATCGCGCACTGGCGGCCATGTACGTGAAGTCGGCGAGTCCACAAATCGTTGCGCCCAAACCCGTGCCGAGTCCGTTGACTGCGAGTACGAACGGCTTTGGAAAGTCGACAATGGCACGACACAACCCGGCGAAGCCGTGTTTCGGCGGGCTACCAGGCCGCGCCATTTCCGCAAGATCGGCGCCCGCCGTGAACGCGCGGCCTGCACCGGTCAACAACAACACACGCACCGCGTCATCAGTGGCAGCATCGATGAAGGTCTGCGCGAGCGCATCAAAGAGCTCTCCATTGAAAGCATTCAGTTGCTGTGGACGGTTCAACGTCGCGCGCAGAACACGGTTCGATATTTCGGTGATGATGCTGCTCATCGGGTTTGCCTCAAGTTGTTAACGTCGCTCGACCGTCGGGTGCGTGTCCATCGTCAGGCGATCTGCTGCAGCAGCGCCGCATGCCGATCCAGAATCGGCAGGACCTTGTCATCCTTCGTAGAGGGGAGGCCGAGCACGCACCGAGACACGCCGGCGTCGCGCGCCTTGGACAGCAGATCAACATCCGGCGGTACACCGAACAGCGTGACCTCGAACGAGTCCGGATCGCGTCCTGCAGCGCGGAGCTCTCGACGAACTTCCGGCATCACCTCGAGCGTTTGTCCACGTCCGAGGATCGGGATCCAACCGTCCGCATACTCGATTGCGCGGCGGAGTGCATGTGGCCAGGCGCCACCAACGTGGATGGGTGGGTGCGGCTGTTGCACGGGTTTAGGCCAGGACCGCATCGGCGGGAAGTCGACAAAACGGCCATGAAACTCAGGCTTCGACTGCGTCCAGATCTCCTTCATCGCCAGCACCCGCTCGCGCATCAGCGCGAAGCGCGTTGCGAAATCCGTGCCATGATCGCGCATCTCAGCAGCGTTCCAGCCTCCACCGATGCCGAACAGGAAGCGCCCGTTGCTGATACGGTCGAGGGTTGCCACGTCCTTCGCCGTCTGGATCGGATCACGTTGCACAACAATGCAGATACCCGTCGCGAGCTTGATGCGAGAAGTCACAGCTGCGGCCGCCCCCAGCGAGATGAAAGGTTCGTAAACGTCGTAATACGTCTTCGGCAGCTCCGGACCCCCAGGCCAGGGCGACGTGAGCTCGACGGGGATGTGCGTGTGTTCGGGCAGCCAGAGCGATTCAAAGCCGCGCACTTCCACCTCGCGCGCGACGTCGGCGGGCGCGATGGAATAGTCGGTCGGGAAGATCGTGATGCCGACGTGCATGGTGTTCACCCGCGGGTTCCGGAGAGTTAGGAATTCGGGCATGCTCCAAACGCAAGCCGCACAGCAAGATGGTACTGAAAAAGGGGCGGCATGCACGACCGGATCATCCGTAGCGCTCACATCATCGGTGGTAAGGGGTCTGACGACTCGATGAAGGGGCAAACTGGCATCGACGCATTGACGCCAACGGGCTCGAGGCCAACTGGGACTTGGCGATGGAGGTTTAAGGCATGGCCAGACTAATCTACGAGGACACACCTCGTGGTACGTAGTTCAAAGCGCACAGGTGGGATAGCGACTCTCTCAACACTTTTTTCTGAATCTGGGACTCCAGCGCGATGTGTGTCCCCTGGGATTGTTCTCGATCAAGCGATAACGAGGACTGAAAGGAGTCGACAGGCGACCGTGCTATTCACCCAGGTTAGTAAAACGGTTCGAGCGTCTCGTAGACCGGATCACCGTCCAGGCAGGCCATGATCGGCGGGGCGGCGTTCTGATGATAAGGCGCGTTCGCATAGGCATCGTTCGCCGCCTGATCTTTGAACGCAACGAAGTACACATAGGTGCGCGGCTGATCTGCTACACGCCGCACCTCAAATATCTTGGGCTCCGGTTCGTTGGCGTAAATGTCCGCGACCAGCGTCGATACGAGCTTCTCGAATTCCGCAACCTTGTGCTCGAGCACTTTAAGGCGGATGAGCATACTGATCATTCCATCACTCCTCGTTGAACAACCTGACTGTATCCCGTCTGAGCGGCGATGAGCAGCAAGTGTTCAGCAACTGCCACAAAATCACCTGCAATTACCCTTCATTTGCCTGGAGTTGGTTCCGAGGGTTCTAAACCTGAGCGGACTCGACCCGCACGTACTTCGAGCCCGCAGCTTCGGTATTCGGTGAAAATATTGCGAAACATGGTGTCTTCAATATCCGGGTTTGACGTCGTGTAAGCACCGGCACTGATCTATGTGCCAGATGCCCGCCTTTGCCAGTGCACTTTTTGCGCGGTTCTTTACGAGGGAGGTTCCTTGCGCGGGTTCCTCACGCGGCTTCCTCATGGTTCCTCACGCGGCCACACCTCGCGCGCAAGGTGTGGCCGTGCCACTTAGGCACACTGCGGCAATGATGGAGTACAAGGGTTCGTTTTGTTTTCCCAGCGTTGTGGTCGATGGAGTACTCAATGCGGTTTCTGTTGTAGGTGTGAGTAGGGCGTCACGACGATTTTCACGAGGACACACCTCGTGGTTCGTAGTCGAAAGCGCACAGGTGCGGTAGCCAATATCTCAACAGTTTTTCGGCGTGTGCTACTGCAGCGCGAGGTGTGTCTTCGTTTGGATATCGTTTGGATACACACTACCTTCGTATCGCCCCTTGAGTCGCTCGTTACTTCGGGGAGTGGTTTCGCGGACGCTCCACACATAGCGCTTCACACACGAACACATCGCACGCTGGCGCTCAGCCCAGCTGCCGGGAGATTGCCCTGAGCGCCTCGATGTTCTCGATGTCCCGGTTATCTTCCTCGCGTGTTGAGGTCCCGTACGCGGGGTTGGCGGAGAGCTTGACGATCACGGTGCCTCGCGAAGGGTCGACGTACACATACTGGTTGTACACGCCGATCGCACTGAAATCGCCTTGCCCCCCGGCAGGAAGCCACCACTGATAGCCATAACCCGGACCAAACGCATGGTCACCCACCCACGGCGTACCGGGCTGCAGGTGCGGTGCATCCGCGGTAACAGACGCTGCCACATAATCCGCAGGGACAATCTGTCGACCCTGCAGGACACCACCGTTGCGGTAGAGTTCGCCGATCCTGGCAAAATCCCGTGCCGTGAGCAGCAGCCCGGCGTAAGCCATTTCGCGGCCTTTGCTGTCGATCATCCAATAGCCTTTGGATTCCATGCCGAGTGGCTCGCAGAGCCGGGTCTGCATGTAGTCGGCAAGCGATGATCCGCTGGCGCCGGCTACCAGCATGCCCAGCGCCTGGGTGTCCGCTGAGTTGTAGATACAGAACGTGCCGGGTCTTCGCTCGCGCACCATGCCTGCCATGAACGTATCGAACGACCCACGGCCGCCCGTGGCCTCACTGAGGCGATGGATCTCCGATGATGGATCGCTGTAATCCTCGTTCCAGCGCATGCCCGAGGACATCTGCAGCACATCCTTGATGCGAACACCGTCGTAAGCGGTGTTGAGCAGCTCCGGGACATAGCGGGTGATAGGCGCGTCCAGACTCTCGATGGCGCCTTCCGCCATAGCGATACCGACAAGGGCAGAGACAAAGCTCTTCGCCACCGACATAGACAACCAGTGGACGGCGCGACCACCGCTAAGCCAGTAGTCTTCGTAACGGACGATGCCATCCTTCAGCACCAGCAACGCAGCGGTATGCGTACCACCCAGCAGCGCATGGAGGTTGCGTGATGCGCCGCCAAACGCGTAGGTGGTTGGCAGCCGCATTCTCGGACCATCCGGCAATGCGTACGGCGTGGACGATGGGAGCATCGCCACCGTGGGTAACAGCTCCTGCATCCGTGAGAAGTTGTGGTACTGCGGCTCACCGCTGAATAGGGCCATCGTTTCCACCACGGTTTCCTGGGCTGGCTGCGTCATCTTCGAGTACTCGTTCAGCGTGAAGAGGAAAGAGCATAACGTCCCACTGCCGCTCCCGCAGCGCCTGCCGCAGTGCGAATAAGACCCCTGCGTTATCGCCTGCCTGGGTGCGCGTGTATGTGATCGTCAATGAACAGTGGCAATCTGGAAGTCGTCCAGACGATGATCAGGGGAGAACTACCGAAACGCCTTCCACGAGCAGTTTTCAACGAGAGACAACATGAACCCATCGAATCGCCCCGATTCAACTTTCGATGTGATCATCATTGGTGCGGGGGTGACCGGGCTGTATCAGTTGTATCTCGCGCGCAAAGCCGGCTTGTCGGTGCGTGTGTTTGATGCGGCAGGTGGCGTAGGTGGCACCTGGTACTGGAATTGTTATCCAGGGTGCTGCTTCGATTCCGAGAGCGAATCGTACGGCTACACCTGGTCGAAAGCGCTGCTCGAGGAGTGGGATTGGACAGAACATTTCTCACCTCAGCCGGAAACCGAACGTTATTTGAACTACGTCGCTGACCGCTTCGATCTGCGGCGAGACATCCAGCTGAATGCTCGTGTTCAAGCCGCGCGCTTCGATACGAAGACCCGTCGCTGGAGTGTGCAGCTGACTACTGGCGAACGCGCCAGTGCGCAGTTTCTCATCGCTGCGGTCGGGGTGCTGTCGGCGGACTACACGCCGGAATTTGTTGGAATCAAGGATTTCAAAGGTCTGTCCCTGCACACCGGTCGTTGGCCGCGCGATGGTGTCGATTTACGAGGCAAGCGGGTCGCGGTCATCGGTACCGGTCCGACAGGTGTTCAGCTCATCACCAAGATCGCCCGTGACGTGGCTCATCTCACCGTCTTTCAACGCACGCCCAACTACTGTGCTCCGCTGCGTAATCGACCAGTGACACCTGCGGAGCAGCAACACTTCAAGGCGACATACGCTGAGATTCACCAGCAGCTGCGCGAAACGCCGGCCGGTTTTCTCTATCACTTCGACACACGCTCAGCCTTTGAATTCTCAGCGGAAGAGCGGCTTGCCTACTACGAAAAGCTGTGGGCTTTGCCTGGTTTTGCGAAGTGGCTCAGTGGCTTTCCGGAAGTGATGACCAATCGAGCCATCAACGAGGAGTTCGCCGGGTTTCTACGCAACAAGATTCGTGCGCGGATCAACGATCCGGTACTTGCCGAGAAGCTGGTGCCCAAGAACCACCCCTTCGGTTCGAAGAGAATACCGCTGGAAAGTGGGTACTTCGAGGTCTACAACCGCGATAACGTGTCGCTCGTCGAGTTGCTTGAAACCCCCATTCAGCGAATGACGGCGAGTGGCATCGAAACGAGCGAAAGGGCGTACGCGTTCGATGTCATCATTTATGCAACCGGGTTCGATGCCGTAACAGGACCACTCACGCGCATGAACATCGAGGGCGTCAATGGACAAACCCTGGGCGAAAAGTGGGCAGATGGCGTGCGCACCTATCTCGGACTCCTGACCGCAGGCTTCCCCAACTTGTTCATCGCCACCAATTCGGCGTTTTGTAACTACCCGGTGTGTGCAGAGATGGTGGTGGAGTGGATCGCCGGTGCCATAGCTCATGTTCGCGCCAACAACCTGGCCAGCATTGAAGCCACCCCCGAGGCGGAAGCAGCCTGGGTTGAGCACTCGGCGGAACTGGCGAGTCACTCCTTCCTCAGTGATGCCAACTCCTGGTTCATGGGATCCAATATTCCCGGCAAGAAGCGGGCGCTTTTGTTGTACTCAAATTCAGCACCGGCGTATCGAGCGAAGTGCGAAGAGGTAGCGGCTCATGGATATCAAGGTTTTACCCTGCAATAGTCTTGATCCCTTGCGAGCGTATCTACGTGCAGCGGACCGAGGCACGCAACTATGATCCGCATGGATCCTCACGGACCCTCATGGCCAACCAACGGGTAATTTGATGACTGGACCACTCTGCGACGTCACCGTTCTCGACCTGACAGATCACATCGTTGGTCCGTATGCCACAAAGTTGTTGGCTGACTTTGGGGCCAATGTCATCAAGGTTGAAAGTCCGGACGGGGACCGGACACGACGCCTCGGCCCCTTCAAGGGCGGCGTGCGCGGGCCGGAGCGAAGTGGCACGTTTTTCTACTTCAACACCAATAAGCGTTCCGTCGTTCTTGACCTTAAGACCACAGAAGGCCGTGAAGCGTTTTGGCGCATCGCAAAGCGCGCCGATCTGATCGTGGAGAGTTTTCGGCCGGGAGGGCTGGATGCGCTCGGTATCGGCTGGGATCAGATCCACTCGAGATTGCCGCACCTGCCGCTGGTCTCAGTCTCTAACTTTGGCCACAAGAGTCCCTACCGGGACTACGAAGGATCTGAGCTCGTGTTGTACGGCTTTGGTGGCGAAATGTACTCCACCGGCCGTCTGCATCGGGAACCGGTCAAGATGTATGGCACATCGGCGCTGGTTCAATCCGGTTCTGCGCTGGTTACTGCGCTCATGGGCGCGTTGTTTGCGGGACGTTATCAAGGGCTGGGTCAGCACGTGGATTTCTCCATCGTCGACAGTCACCTCGTGGGCGTTGACCGTCGTCATGCGACCGTGATCGGTGAACAGTACTCGGGGCGCAAGACGCTGCGACCACCGGCTTCACCTCCACCCGGAATTCTTGCGGGCTTGTATCGGTGCGCCGATGGATGGATCGAGATCGCCGGTGGCGGCGCCCGATTTCGAAATGTCCGCGAATTTCTTGGCGAACAGGCGTGGCTGCGTGACCCGAAGTGGGACAACCCGGCGATTCAGGTTGATCCTGCAGCCATTGAAGAATTCAACACGCACTTCAACACCTGGCTGATGCAGCACACCAAGCTGGAGATCTGGGAAGCTGGTCGTCGCGCCAAGTTTCTATGTGGTCCCTTGTTTACGATTGCCGACGTCTTCGACGATGCCAACTTTAGGCAACGCGGCTTGTGGGCGGAAGTCGACACGCCTGATCTTGGCAAGTTCAGATTCCCCGGCCGACCTTTCATCATGACCAGGACTCCGTGGGCTTTGCGCCGACTGGCGCCGCATCTGGGGGAACACACCGATGAAGTGCTCGCGGAAGTTCGAGCGGCAGGATCGATGCAGGCCGCGTCGGCGCCGGCAAACAAGCGAGGCACTGCGGACCATCCGCTCCATCCCCTCGACGGCATACGTGTGCTCGATCTGACCGGGGTGTGGGCCGGTACGTTTGCGACCTTGTTATTGGCCGATCTCGGTGCCGAAGTTCTCAAACAGGAAAATCAGTTCGTCCTCCAACCCAATACCCGCTGTCTGCCGGTGGCGCATCTCACCAAGGCCATGACGCAGGTGGGGCCGGGTTGGCTCACGGGTCTGCCGAACAATGAGCCCGGTGATCGACCCTGGAATTACCATCCGATGTTCGTGTCGCTGTATCGAAACAAGCGCAGCTTCACGCTGGATATCCGCAAGCCAGAGGGATTGGAGATTCTCGCGCGACTGGTCGCGATGTCGGATGTGGTGCTTGAAAACAGCGCAGTCGGCACCATGGAAAAACTCGGCATCACTGATGAGTGGTTACGCTCACTGAAGCAGGACATCATTTTTCTGCGCGCACCAGGTTACGGTTTGAGTGGCGATTATCGTGATGCCCGAACCATGGGATCCCACCTCGAAGGGGTCATGGGACACCAGTTGCTGCGCGGCTACCGGAACGAAGAACCCAATGAAAACAGCGGAATTTTCGCAGCCGACTACATTGCCGGTACACAGATCGCTTTTGCAGTCATGGCAGCGATCTGGCACAGAAACAAGACCGGAGAGGGGCAGTTCATCGAGATGGCGCAGGCCGAGAACGCGGCCGCCATGTTCGCTCAGGCCTATATGGACTTTGCGCTGAATGGTGAAAACGGTGTTGCACTCGGTAACCGATCCATCTACGCGGCCGATGGCGAGGCGCCCTGTGGAGCCTATCCGTGTAAATCACCCGGCCCTGCAAGTGAGGGACTTGATCGATGGATTACCATCACCGTGACCGATGATGCGCAGTGGCGATCACTTCGTGCCGTGATGGGAAACCCACCCTGGTCGATGGCATCGATCCTTGAAACCGCGCAAGGCCGCGCCGCGCAACAAGACCTGCTCGATGAACAGTTGGCGCAGTGGACCCAACAGTTCGATGACTACGCGCTGTTTCATCGTCTGCAAGCAGCAGGCGTTCCCGCAGCGCCGGTGCTCGAAGCATCACGAATCCTTGCCGACCCGCATGTACAAATGCGCCAGCTGTATCAACCACGGTCGCTGCAGGACGACATTGGTGTACACCGTTACCCGGTGCCGCTTTACGACATGCCACTGACGCCGATGGGAATCCATCGGCCGCCGGTCGCGTTTGGGCAAGACAACGAGTACGTCTACAAGGGCTTGTTGAAGTTCTCTGAGGACGCGTACCAACGTTTCATCGAGCGCGGCCACATTGCCACCCGATTCGCTGACGAGGTGCCCTGAGTGTGGCATAAGAGCGCGGCGTGAGAGTGTGGCCTGACGCATTGGACCCCGTCCCCAAGCGCAATGCCGGTCGCATCCCGGTGCGTGCCGGCTTACGATTCACCCCATCGTCAACAACGCAGCAAAGCACATGAAAGTCATCATCTCAGGATCCATCGATCTTCAAGACCCAAGTCAGGTCAAGGAAATGCTCGTGTCAGCACGCCCTCACATCGACGGTGCGCTCACGGAAGAAGGCTGTATCGCCTACGATTGGACCGAAGATCACCTGGTGCCGGGACGTGTCCATGTCTACGAAGAGTGGACCTCTTCTGAAACGCTGGAAGCCCACCTTCGTGATCATTGGTATCGGGACATGGGCGCACATCTGGCGAAGTTTCCGTTTAAGCCCAGTAACCGGGTGATCAAGAAGTACCGCGTCGACCTTGAAGAGCCGGTGTACGACGCGAGCTTCGTTGCTCGCGGCCACTTTTCCACCAGCAAGGCGTAAGGTGATCGGTTACAAAAAGTGATGAAATCACCGTTCCGAGATTGAATCTGAGGGGAGGAAAATCCGTGGACAAACATCTGAATCACAACACCAGCGCCATGCGCTGCCCACATTCGCTGGCCGAAGTTGACCTGTTCTCGCCCGGCGCGCAGGAGCATTGGTACGAGGCCTACGACATCCTGCATGCAGAGGCTCCGGTGCACCGCATCCCGGGCGAAGGTTATGTGGAAGGCACGGATGCCTTCATTCTGAGCAAACATGAAGACATCGCCATGGTGGTGCGTGACGAGGAACGTTTTCCTGTCGTTGGCAGCATCGCGCTGAAAAAGCTGATTGAGAGTGGTGGTGATCCCACAACCATTCCCGGTATCACAAGCGTTTCAGCTTCGATGGTTACGCTCCGTCCCAATCCTGAAATGTGGCGGGCCCATCGCCAGGAACTTACAGATCCCTGGGTCGGTCCGGGTGCGTCGCGCAACGAAGCAATGATCCACCGCGAGGCGAACTGGCTGGTCGACCAATGGATCGATAGCGGTAACGTGGAATTTGTATCGCAGTATGCCCAGGCACTGCCGCAACGGGTCATGGCCAATATTCTTGGCTGGCCGATCTCGGATCTGACGCTCCTGAAGCGGTTCGGCGATGGTTGTGTTAAACCCTTCGTTTACGGTAGCCGGCACAACAATCAACTCACTGCTGAAGAGACCAGGTCGCAGTTCGAGGTGCTGGATAAGTTCAAGAACTACACCGCTGAGTTGATCCGTCAGAAACGTGCGCAACCACAGGATGACATGATCACGTTCCTCACCCAGGTAGAGTACTCGCCACTCGCTCGCCGGCTGACCGATGTAGAAATCAACGGGATTGTTTACGCCATGGTCATCGGTGGACTTGAAACCACTCAATATGCCGTGGCCGAGCAGATGCAACTGCTGATCGAGCGCGAAGGCGTTTGGGACGAACTCAAACGAGATCGTTCGAAGCTGCGCGCCTTCACTGAGGAAGGTATGCGTCTGCGTTCGCCCACCCAGGGGCTGTCCACGCGTGTCACCAGCCGCGATGAAGTCTTTCATGGCGTCAAGATACCGAAAGGTTCCTGGCTGCATTTACGCTGGGCATCCGCAAATCTCGATCCGGATGAGTGGGATTGCCCGCTGGAACTGAAGCTCGATCGCAAGGCCGGTTCGCGTCACCTGACGTTTTCCCAGGGCGCACGTGTCTGTCCGGGTGCCTCGTTGTCACGACTGGAACAAGTGATTGCCTGGAACACGCTGCTTGATCGGATCAAGTCCTTTGCGTATGCCCCGAACAATCCTTTCCTGCACCAGCCCGGCATCATGCTCGGCATTCTGGAGCTGAATCTGACCTTCGAAAGGGCATAATCCGGTGTAAGGGCAGCGGATCGATTTGGGTTTCACTGGGCGTGTGGCCAAATTCCGCTGCGTCTCTGGCAAAATTCTGCTGCGCTTGCTGCCAGGCTCCTCTGGGCGTGAAGCGAAAGAGGGTCGTTAGGCAGTAGTCTCGAAATCGGTACGCCGCGCGATCCTCACCGGGAATGGCGTTCAAAGAACCTCGCGATGCGTTCGATGGCCTCCCTGGCTTCCGGCAGGAACGACGCAAAGAGATGCCAGATGTGAGGCATCCCTGCGGCTACGTCGAGCGTATGTGTGATCGCGTGAGCGCCCAGCTTGCGTGCAAACTCAGTGGCTTCGCCCACGAACACCTCAGCGGAGCCGACCTGAATCAGCACCGGCGGCATACCGGTGAGGTCCGCGTAATACGGCGAGACGGCGGGATCAAACGGATCTTTGCCTCGCAGATACGCATCCAGATACGGCTGCAGGGACTCACGGGTTGCCGTCGGGTCCTTGATCGACACATAGGTGTCCGAGCTCATGGAGAGGTCGATCCAGGGTGACAACAACGCCGCTGCGTTGGGCAGAGGAAGCGCGGCATCGCGCGCGCGGATCATCGTTAACAAAACCAGCGCAGCTCCCGCAGAGTCGCCGCTGATGGACAACGTTTTCGGATCAACACCCTGCGCCAGCAGTCCCTTGTAGATGGCAAAACAGTCATCCGGGCCTGCTGGGAAAGGATGTTCAGGAGCGAGCCGGTACTCGGCTAGAACGACACGCGCCTGCGCAGCCAGAGCGATGGCTGCACCCATGGCCAGAAAATCGCTGCCGTTACCACTCGCGAAAGCGCCGCCGTGGATGTGCAGGATCGTTCGTTTGGGGTCCTTGCCTTCGGGCTGAACAACCAGGCACGGCAGTCCACTCGGGTACATGAAAGATGTACTGATTCCTGCCGGTATCGGGAACTGACGCACCCAGATGGCGAATAACCGCCGGCCATCGTACAGACCCGGCTCTTGAACCGCCGCGAATGAACTGATCAGTTCTTCGCACTTACGAAACGCCAGCCGCACGGGTGATTCTGCTGAAATCTCCAACACACATCTCTTGGTTTGTCAGGATCGACCCATTGTGCCCGGGACAGGTGAGCTCGCCAACAATCCGAGCTTACCCATTTAAGTCATTGGACCTCATCGGGTGACACGCTACGTTCGTGATCGAGTGCTGCCATGCTCGCTCAGACCACAATCTGCTAAGCTCCGTCGTAGCGTGTTCTATCCGGGGAGAGGTGAATGTCGGAGCTGGCGTCACAGAGTGGATCCGTTAGCCGGCCCACGCGATTCCTGTATGGCTTCGGGCTTGCCGCGGAAGGTGTTAAGAACAACATCTTCAACGTGTTCCTGCTGTTCTTCTATCAACAGGTGGTCGGGCTGGATGCCGCGCTGTGTGGCATCGCGGTGCTCATCACACTGCTCGTGGATGCCATTGGTGATCCACTGATCGGCAGCTTTTCCGATGGGTTTCGATCACGCTGGGGGCGGCGTCTGCCGTTCATGTACGCAGCATCGTTGCCACTGTCGCTGATGTTCTTTCTGGTGATGAGCCCACCCACCGGACAACCCCAGTGGGTGCTGTTTCTGTGGCTCACGGTGTTTGCGTCGGCGACACGGGTTTCGATGGCGCTGTTCTGGCTGCCGCACCAATCCCTTGTCGTCGAACTCAGCGACGACTTCGGCACCCGCACCAGCCTGCAGAATTTTCGCAACATCTTCGCGTGGCTGTTTGGCCTGTTGAATGTCTGGATGGGTTACAACGTCTTTCTCGCCACGACGCCCGAATACCCGGTAGGTGTATTGAACCCCGCCGGCTACGCGGCGTTCGCAGTGTGGGGTGCATGCGCGATGTTGGTGGCAACGCTGGTGTGCACTATCGGCATTCACCGGGTGGTGATGCGTGCCCCGGCCACCCATCGAAAGGTTGATGCTATTTCGGTATCCGCCGTTCCGCGGGCGATGTGGGGTGCAGTGCAGGGCAGCGGTGCCTACCGCGCCGCGCTCGCCGGAGGTTTGTTGATGTGGATCGCGTTTGGGCTGACCGAGAACATGCGTAACTACATCAGTCCGTGGTTCTGGGGGCTCACGTCGGAGCAAACCAGTTATCTCATATACGTCATCGTATTGGCGGTGGTGATCGTGTGGATGTTTGCGGGCAGCATGACGGAGCGATTCGGGAAGCGCCGCCTTGCGACCGGTGCGATGCTGCTGTTCGCGATCAGTGAACCGACAGCCATGGGGCTGCGACTTGCGGGGCTGTTCCCGGCGAATGACAGCCCGATGCTGATGCCTTTGTTGCTCGGCTTCTGGTTTCTCGGTTTCTTTGGAATCATCGCCGCCATGACGGTGTGGGGCACGATGATTGGCGACATCACCGACGAGTACGAGCTCCGGTCCGGATCACGCCAGGAGGGTCTGCTCTTCGCAGGCGGCACGTTCCTGCAGAAAGCAGCGCTGGGTGGCGGTGGGCTGGTGTTTTCCAACCTGCTGCTGTTCGCCCAGTTCCCGGAAAACACCGGAACGAGTGGTGTTGATCCGGAGAGTGTGCGACGGCTTGCAACATCCCTCGCTGTGTGTGTTTGCTTGTTTGGCTTGCTCGCGGCGTATGGCTTCTCGCGGTACGGTCTCACGCGCGAGAAACATGTCGAGATCCTGGAAGCACTGGCTGAGAAACGTGTGGCGGTGACTCCACCTTAAAAAACAAGCCGGATGAATCGCGCCCTGATGCCACGCTACCTCGTTGCACTGAATACGTTTGCAGAGGGTTGAATGGCACTGAGTTGGTCGGTGTGCAACGTAGAGTCAGCACGTGCGGCGGCATGACTGGAAACAGTGCAACCACTATCGAGGCTAATGCTCGCATGACCTTGCATGCTGCTTGAAGCAAGCTTGAAGTTGATCTAAATCTACAACTGAAGAGGAATTATCCCCATGCGTTTTGCTGCCGCCGCCGCGCCCAACATCTCCGACTGGAAACTTTTTGTCGAACTCGAGGCTCTCGGCTTCGACAGTGCCTGGGTTCCGGACTCGCAGATGATCTGGTCCGACACGTTTGCGGTACTCGCGCTCATCGCCACTCATACCTCGCGCCTGCGTATCGGTACTGGGCTCGCGATTGCACCTACGCGCCTCGCGCCGGTCACGGCACATGCCATTGCTTCGATCAACCAACTCGCACCTGGGCGTACCTTTCTCGGTATCGGCAGTGGTCATACGGCCATGCGCGCCATGGGTTTCGAGACGATGAAGGGCCCGGCCTTTCGCGACTATCTGCGCGTCGTGCGTGCACTGCTGCAGGGTGAAGAAGTGGAGTACGAACTGAATGGTGAGCGCCGGCCCATCCAGTTCCTGCATCCGGATCAGGGTTACATCAACACCGAACAGCCGGTGCCCATCTATGTCGGCGCTGACGGTCCAATCGCACTCAAGGCTGCGGGGGCCTATGGCGATGGGCGCATCTCGGCGATGGATCCGACGCCGGACCGCATGATCGAGAGCGTCGGCATTGCCCGGGAAGGTGCCCGCGCCATAGGACGGCCGTTTCCCGAAAATTTCGCGCCTATCGCCATGGTATCAGCGTGTGTACTTCGGGCCGGAGAACATAAGCACAACAATCCGCGTGTGATCGAGCAGGTGGGCGCCACCGTGGTGGGTGTGCTGCACTGGTGGTACGAGATGTATCGGGCTTACGGCAGTGATCAGATGGTGCCTGATCTGTGCCGTGACGAGTGGAACCAGTATCTGAAAATTGTTGCCGGATGGAACATGCCGCCGGACCGTGTGCACCAGCGTCTGCATCTGGGTCATGCCACGTTTCTCGTGCCGGAAGAACGCAAGCTCGTGACACCGGCACTCATCGAAGCGGCAGGCGCGCTGGTTGGCGAGCCCGACGAGATCATCGAGAAGTTGCGCGTGCACGAAGCTGCCGGTTTGCGTGAGCTTGTGTTGCTACCGGACTATGCCCAGGCACGAGCGGTGTTCCGGGATTTCTCGAAGGAAATCATCAGCCGGTATTGACAGTTGAGCGCTTGCGTTGAGAGTGACTGACGAGGTTGATGAGGGGAATGAATCGAACCAAACTCTAGCGGGAAGTCTTGGCTGCAAGTCTCAACGGGGTGTTTAGCCGGGCAAGTGGATCTGTGGCCCAACAGTTACACCGATGACTGCAGGAGGGACGGGAAGTGTGTCTCCTGCCGGCCATAACACCCGCATGCCCGGCCCCTGAATGATCTCGCCGACGGCGACGCGGTCACGGTTAAGTGGATAGGCGCTCCATTCATGATGCCGTTTCGCCCACGCCGATACATACATGATCGTGAACACGCGCCGGGGATTTGCTGAACGATTTGGAAAAGCTGGGTGAAATGCTGGATCAGCGAAACAGCCAAGCGCGTGTGGCAGATCCTGCGAGGAAACGAATCAGTCGAGCACTGACACCGATTCGTCGACCAGGTAAGAGCGCATGAACCGCATGTCGAACAGCTTCTCCTCATCTTCACGGATTTCCTGGCGCGCCTCAGGTGTACCCAGCGCCTTCCCGCAAGCTTCCATGGTGGCCTGATCGGGGTACCAGATCTCCAGAAAGACATCGTATTCGGGGTCACGCAGCTGCCCGTCGCGATCCGTGGTGGGACGGGTGAATCGCCGCATGTACTTGCTGGCATAACCCTTGAGGTACTTCTCACCGATCAGCCGGTGGCGGGTTTCGTAATACTCGCGAAACTCGGGAATCGTCATTCCCGGTCGACGTTTCATTGGCATGACGAGCTTGATCATCAACACTGTCACACGGTCTGTATTTGCCAAGACTATCCAACCCGTTGTCTGTGGCATAGGGAGGAGGCTCGCCGGGTTCTTGATCAGGTGGTTCCCGCGATTCGAATGCACTGGCCGGTTACCCACGAGGCGGCTGGCGAACAGAGGTATAGAACTGCCGCGCCGAGATCAGCAGGTGTTCCAAGACGACCGGCGGGAAGATCGAGCTGAGCAAGCAGCCCGGGTAACTCGTTATGGCTGATGCTCATCGCCGCCATCATGACTTCGGTGGGTACGAAGCCCGGCAATATTGCATTCACCCGCACCTTGGGTCCTAGTTCATGCGCCAAGGTGCGGGTCAGCATGTTTACGCCTGCCTTGGCGGCGCTGTAGTGGCCACTGCCCTTGAACACATCCTCCGCTGCGATGGAGGAGACGTTAACAATTCGACCTCCATCAGCCATGTGACGCATTGCCGCGCGCACGGAATGAAAAATGGCCGATAGATTCAGGGCGAGCGTCGCGTCCCACTCTGCCACGGGCAATTCGATCAGCGGTTTTTGAACCGGCGATCCACCGGCGTTGTTGACCCAGATATCCAGTCGGCCGAATGTGTTGAACGCCTTGTCAGCAAGCTCAGTCAGCGCCTCGGCCTGGGTCACATCGGTGGCCACTCCGATCGCTCGTCCACCCGCAGCGACGATCTCAGCAGACACTCTTTCGATTTCATGCTTGCGGCGTGCAGCGCAAACCACAGCTGCGCCGGCGCCAGCCAGAACTTTGGCGATACCTTCGCCTATACCTCGGCCAGCGCCGGTGATGACGGCGACCTCGCCAGCCAAACTGAAAGATGGAATCACGTTTTCTTCTCCTTTAATCAGGGCCACACCCCGTCCAACGGCCCGACAGAGGGGTGTCGCCGGCGGATGATGGCCGGTGTGGAGTTTGTGATCAAGCTGAGAGGAATCGGAGCCGTGTGAGCGAGAGAACCCGAGCAATGACGGGTTCGAGAAATCGGTTACGCGGGTTTCTGGCTTGATCTGTTGGGATTCGCAACGAGCGGGCAACGATTTTCCTCGGCTACCCGATGAGACTCTCTGGTAGTCGCTTCCAGCCGTGTCTCTGGGCGAAGGCGGCAATCTCCGCCTTGTTCCCATAGGCCCGCTGCCGTTTGTGGATACTGGCAACGTCCTGCCGCCAGCGTGTAGCGCGCTCGGATTCAGGGTGCGATGAATCGGACTCAATAACTCCGTCTTCAAGCCGACCTCATAGGAGATCACTTCTTCTTCGTCAAATGCCCGCAGCGTCGCGGAGCGCGTATTGGAACCACCCGCCCGATAGGCTTGGGCGTATTTAGCATAGATATTGGTGGTTTCACTCAAGTCCCAAGCGACCGTCAACGTTGGGTCAAACCGTTTGTTGTTCTGGTCAAAAGCCAGACGTGGATCAATACCACGGAGGGCGAGCAGACTGCCGTCCTTGCTGTCATCCGTATAACGACCACCTGCTGTGACATGCAAATCAGGCAGTGCCGCTGGCGTCCAGGTGACCTGTCCGAACAGGACCTTCGATTTGACTTCGGCCTCGGCGGCACGATCCGGGATCCGGCCACCTGTCGTTGGCGGGTTACGGAGGGTGATACCTGTCAGCGTTGCGTTGTAGGTCCCCGTCGTGTAGACGGTGGTGGTATCTTCACCTTCTTCGGTGAAGTAGTAGGCCCCCGCCACGTACTGCAAAGTGTCGATTTGGCCCACCAGCTGAATCTCCTGGCTGAACTGGTTCTGGTCCAGGTTGGCATAACTGAACCGGCCGGTTGATCCACCAGCCCGGAAGAGCGAGAAGCTGCCGGAATCCTGGTCCTATTGGGTTGAGTCGAGCCGCCGACAAGAAAGAGATCGCCAAACCAGGAGAGGACGAGCCCTGTATTGATCGTCTTGCCATAACGGGTTTGCAGTGCAGCACTCATGATCGCCAGGAGGATGAAGCTTGAAGCTGCTGTCATCTTGGCGAACACGGCGCCAGCACCATCAAACGTAGGGTTGAGGTAAACCTGGGTGGCACACTCGAGCGCAATCAGCGCGAGCGCGATCCCCGAGGTCATTGACGGCATATCAACCCCACGCCCATTTGCTGCGAAATGCGAAGAACACAGCTGCCACCACACAAAGCGCCGACCAGAGGTAATCGAGCTTCATTGGCGCTTTCAAACAGTGAATGGCGCAAGGTACAAACATCGAGAGTGGTAACAGCACAACCGTGATGGCGATTGGCGGTAATGAGAGGGTCATGGTGGCGAAGACCAGAACGATGAAAGATTGCTTCCGAGCCTCTCAGTTCACCGGCTTGTCCGCAAGCAACGCCTGCCCTTTCACCAGCCACGACCAGCCAAAAGCCCAGATGCCGATGGCTTCGATCCAGAACACCAGTTTCCATTCTTCGATCCAGGGCCAGTCGTCACCTTGGATGCCAAAGACAATGAGCGCAACAAGGCAGCCCACGAGAACTGATCCGCAGGTGAGATAAACACGGTCACGCAGCACCTTGCGTCGTTCACGCGACGCACCCCCTTTACGAAACAGAACGAGGCAGAAGTAAGCGAGCGAGACAAAAAAGATGCCGGCTGCGGTGAGATGGACATAGCCGATGAGTTGTTGTGTCTCCGTCGCACCTGACGAGAGTGCTACGGGGAAGAGCGACATCAGAATCGCGGATACGCAGGTGATGTCGCCCGTTCTGTCGTCTTTACGCTCATGCCCACGATACGAGGCCATGAACACCGCAAGTGCCCACATGCTGCCAATCATCAGATCGCGCATGTCGCTGTAGTAGTAGTCGCTAAGCGTAGGCGGTAGCGGATCGTGATCGATCACCCAGTGTCCAACTACGAGAGCGACGGGTAGCGCGAGACCGATAGCACCAATAACGCGTCTCAAGATCATGTAAGACATGACGAGTTCACGAACGTGATCGTGGGGTGGCTTCATCGGCGGTCCATGCGTTTTCTGGTGTCGCGTAGCCCGGGAGTTTAATGCGGCGATGCGTGAGCGAGCAGTTCTATGCACTTGTCCACGCGCTTGTGACGAACTCCGTGTAAACCGAAGATGTTGTGCATCGCAGCATTTGATGAACCGAGACGACGCGCTGGTTTTACACAAATTAAGCCGATTCGAAGCATTAGGTCGGCTAGACGCTACCAAACTACACAGCTATGCTCCGAGCCGACTCAAATTTCTGGACCTTCAATTCATGGCGGGATCATTTCTCTGATGATTGAGATGATGTCGGACCCAGCGTTCTGGGTGGCGGTACCCCAAATCATCATGATCGACATCTTGCTCGGCGGAGATAACGCGGTTGTTATCGCGCTGGCTTGCAGGAACCTCCCCGATCATCAGCGTAAGAAAGGCATCGCCTGGGGCGTTGCCGGGGCAATTGGTCTTCGAGTTGTTCTGATCTTTTTTGCCATTCATTTGCTGGCCCTACCTTTCCTGAATATTGTTGGTGCGATCTTGTTGCTCTGGATCGGCATGAAGTTGATCGACTGCGGTGACGATGGTGAACACCAAGTGGCTTCTTCGACGACGCTCTTTGGTGCGGTGAAAACCATCATCATTGCCGATGCAGTCATGAGCCTCGACAACGTGGTCGCGGTAGCCGGCGCCGCGCACGGCAACATGTACCTCGTGGTCTTCGGGATCGCGGTGAGCATTCCCATCATCCTGTTCGGTAGCCACTTCGTGCTGCGGCTGATGGACCGGTACCCGCTGGTGATTACCCTCGGCGCCGGGCTTCTCGGATGGATCGCCGGTCAGATGGTGTTGAACGACGCGCTGCTGAAACCGATGACACAAGATTTACCGGGATGGATTCCGATTCTGTCCTCGCTGGCAGGTGCACTCTTCGTCGTGGGCTTAGGCAAGTATCTCGGTGCGCGCAAGGCCGAACCCGTTCGTGAGATCGCGCCGTTGCTCTCCAAGGTCAACAGTGGTGTCAACCCGCCGCAACGAGTCAGGATTTGACCTTTCGTATTCTTGTTGCGGTGGACGGATCAGTCTACTCCATCGCCGCGGTCGACCATGCACTGAAACTTGGGGCATCTGGCTGCTCTATCGATCTCCACTTACTCAACGTACAAATGCCGCTGGACAGCAGCCACATACGTCGCTTCATTCCTCGTGATTCGTTAGACGATCACTATCGTGATGCGGGTAATCAAGCGCTCGAAAGCGTGGTTGCTCGTATTGAACAATCTGGGCTTCCATGCACCTCGCATATCGCAGTTGGACACATCGCTCAGACCATCAACCACTACGCGAGCGAACTTGGCGCCGATCTCATTGTGATCGGAACTCATGGCCGCACGGGATTACGCAAAGCTGTCATGGGTTCTGTGGCGCTTGAAGTGATTCAGCAAGCGACGTTGCCGGTTACAGTTGTAAAGCTCGGCTGACAGGCGCGAAGTTATTTCTGCTTCGAACGATACAGCGCCGGCGGTTCAAAACTTCCCACCCACACACCGGCACGCAAGACCTGCGCCTGTCGCTGCTCTTTTTCGAAGATTTCGCGCCCGTATCCAATCGTTAGTGCATGACCCTGTTAAACCATCAGGCGAGACAAACTGTTGGGTCGATATTTGTCCGGCAAAAAGTCCGCTGAAGATGCCGGCGGGGGCTCCCCCGGAAGCACAACTTCGCACGTTCCTAAAATCCGGTTTTCGCTCAGGTTAAAGAGCGGCAGGCAAACGACGGAGTGATTGTTGATGACGTCCTGCAGCGCCATCACCGCGCCGCGTCCACACGGATAGTCCTGGCCTTGTGCGTCCTGACAAATCTGATCCCGTTCCATGACATCGATGCCGAACAAATTGATCTCGACACCGTTGATAAGCAGTGTCTCGCCGTCGATCGCATTGGCGGTTTCCGCGCGGATGAGGTCATCCGAACCGTCATTGATGTCGAGGTAAGGTGCCGCGATCACGAGAACAACGGCGAAGTGTGCGACGACACAAAGCATCCATCTGGGCCAGCCGATGGTCAACTCGATACCGTGCAAGTGAAAGAAGATGGTCTTCAGTGGCGGCAGCACTGATCGGACACCATAGGCCACCACCGCGACCGTCAACACGGTGAACACCGCCATGAGCGGCCCGTCGAAACTGGCCAGCGTTGCGATCTCCTGGACCGCGACACCCCAAGTGAGAGAGACGCTGTTGCCGAAGAACACCGCCCAGTTGAGCAGCAGCACGGCAACGCCTGTAAATGGCGACCGACGTTTCGAATTGCTTCGGTCGAAGACATGGAGAACCGGCGGATTGAGATTGAAGATCTCGTACACCATGCGTTTGGGCAAACGCGTGGTTTCGAGAACATAGGCGAGCATTCCCAGGCGATTGGCGGTCATCCAGAATGCGAACAAGCCGAAATTCAGTGTCGCCAGCGGCAGGATCGCTTTCGGCACCTGATAGTCACCGAGCGTGATGTAATCGGAATTGGCGTTGACGCTGAGCTGGATCAACCCCGCGAAAAAGATCGTCAGGACCGTACCACCAAGACTGATCCAGAAAATGTTGGAGAGCGCCTCCATGGAGCGGATGAGCGCTGCGCCCTGGATTGAAAGTGGGCTCAGCTGAACGTCATCCTCGGCTTCCGCAAGGGCATCGGCGACGCTGGAGCGTTGTTCGATGAGCGGCTTCTCCTCCGAACTTGCCACGGGACTGGTGGGACCTGGCTGCTCGCTGATGGGGCCGTCGCTCGAGTGTCTTTCATGCCAGGAGTTAATCAGGTGGCGGAGGAGGTGTGCAACCTTCCGGCGATGCGATAGGCTTTCCCTGCAAATTTCAGCCCAACAATTTTCCACAGGAGCAACGGCATGAAACTCGGCCTGATCAGCGGTTATTCCGGCCGCAAAATGGGTCTCAATATCGACGGCATCAAACGCGCCGAAAGCATGGGTTATGACTCCGTCTGGACGTCTGAAGCCTACGGCTCTGATGCAGTGACCCCCGCAGCATGGATTCTCGCCAATACCACGAAAATCAAAGTTGGCACGGCCATCATGCAGATGCCGGCGCGTTCACCCGCTATGGCGGCTATGACGGCCATGACCCTGTCTGAACTTTCTGGTGGTCGATTCGTCGTCGGCCTTGGCGCCTCAGGTCCTCAAGTGGTTGAAGGCTGGCATGGTGTTGCATACGGCAAGCCGGTCACGCGCCTCAAGGAATACACCCAGATCATGCGCATGATCTTCAAGCGCGAAGCTGCCGCCACCTACAACGGTGAGATGTATCAGCTGCCCTACGCCGGTGCTGGCGCAACGGGTCTTGGCAAGCCGTTGAAGAGCATCCTCAAGTCAGAAGACTACATCCCGATCTACGCTGCATCGATCACCGAATCTGGTGTTCAAGGTGCTGCAGAAGTCGCCGATGGTTTCTTCCCGATCTGGTTGGACCCTGATAAAGCCTCTGTGTTCGATGGCCCGATCAACAAGGGTCTCGCCGCTGCAGGTCGCTCACGCACCGAATTCGACATTGCTCCGTTTGTCACCGCCATCATGGGTGATGACGTTGAAGCGTGTATGCAGCCCATTCGCGGCAACATGGCCCTCTACATTGGTGGCATGGGCGCACGTGACAAGAACTTCTACAACAACTACTGCAAGCGGCTTGGTTTTGAAGAAGCGGCTGTGAAGATTCAGGACCTGTTCCTGTCCGGTCGTAAAGACGAAGCCATGGCCGCAGTACCTGCGGAACTGATTGATGCTTGCCACCTCATCGGTCCGGCAGGACGCATCAAGGAACGTCTCGCGCGCTGGAAGGAAGCGCACAAGAATGGCCGCGTTGGCAGCATGCTGATCGGCAGCCAACAGCCCCAGGTGCTTGAGCTCATCGCCAAAGAAATGATGTGAAGCTGCGGCGCACCACGACGAGGTGGCTAAACGATGCCACCTCGTCTTTCCTCTGATTTCCCGACCGAGTACACCATGAGCAATCCACTTTCTCCGAGCGTGCAAGCGCTCGCCGCACGCGTTCGTCAGTTTGTTATCGACGAGATCTTCCCGCTGGAGATCGAATACCGCGCACAGATGACACATCACCATCACGGACCGAGTGATGAGCTGCGTAGCGAGCTCATTCGTCGTGCACGGGCTGCTGGTTTGGTTGCACCTCACCTCCCAAAAGAACTTGGCGGGCATGGACTGACCCATCGTGAACAGGCTGCCGTGTTCAAGGCAGCGGGTTATGCGCCGCTAGCCTGTATCGCGCTCAACATCATGGCGCCCGATGAAGGCAACATGCACCTCTTGCACAAGGTGGGTTCAAAGGAGCAGCAGGATCGATTCCTCAAACCCCTCGCCGCTGGAGGCACACGCTCCGCCTTTCTGATGACGGAGCCGGATGGAGGAGCAGGTTCTGATCCCGGCATGATGAAGACGATGGCCGTACGTGACGGTGATGACTGGGTGATCTCCGGCCGCAAGACCTTCATCACGGGAGCACACGGATCAGCCTTCGGCATCATCATGTCGCGCACGGAACACTCAGCGACGATGTTCCTGGCGGACATGAAAACTCCAGGCATTCGTATTGAACGTGTACTCGACACCATCGACTCCTCCATGCCCGGTGGCCACGCCATCATCGTGCTCGACAAGGTTCGTGTTCCGAAGGATCAAATCCTTGGTGAGCTCGATGAAGGTTTCCGTTACGCGCAGGTGCGACTCGCTCCGGCCCGCCTCACGCACTGTATGCGTTGGTGGGGAGCGGCCGAGCGAGCTAACGATGTTGCCGCCGAGTTTTCGACGAAACGTATGGCCTTCGGCAAGGCACTCGTGGATCACGAAGGCGTAGGCTTCATGCTCGCCGATAATCTCATCGACCTAAAACAGTCTGAGCTGCTCATCGATTGGTGTGCAGATGTACTCGATTCCGGACAACAGGGTGGCACGGAAAGCAGTATGGCGAAGACGGCGGTGTCCGAAGCCTTGTTTCGGGTCGCTGATCGTTGTGTCCAGATACTCGGCGGTATTGGCATCAGCGGCGATACGATTGTTGAGCAGGTGTTCCGTGAGATTCGGGCGTTCCGCATTTACGACGGTCCGTCGGAAGTGCATCGCTGGTCGCTGGCCAAGCGTGTGAAGAAGACGCCGAGTTATGGAGCGATTCTGGGTGGTGGCCACTGAAGTCCACACCTCAAGCCACTCATGAAACTCGATGAATGGGGTGAAATAGCCGCGGACCAAGTCAACGAAATTACGATGGTGCGAAGCGATCTCCCCCAATTTCGGTGCGCAGGCCATTTTTTGCGGATCGGTCACCCTGACAAGCCGATTCACGCCAACCACCTTTTTAGTGTTCGGTCTTGTGGGTTCGCTGCCAATCTTCGTATTCAACGCGTACTTCTATTTTGTGAAAGCGATGTTCACCGAGTGGATGTTGCTCGATTTCATTGGCAACATCGGCATTCTGTTGTGTGGCGTATTGGGCTGTCGCGCTGCGTTGTGAGAGATCAGTAAAACGGAGTTCGTCGAGTAAACAGCAGGGAGTGGGGTGTGAGAGACGTCTATGCCGAACCGGATCCCATCACACAGCGTCGTGCGTGGAGTTTCCATCTCCTCTATGTCGCCATCATCGCGCTCAAAGTTTCGCTACGTCCGGAACTCGAAACGGCAGCTGATCAACTTGTGCGGTTGAACCCAGCGATCACACGGAACATCTGGCCACGGATCATGGTCCAGGAATGATGCGCTCCGAGCGGAGTTAAATCGAAGCGCGTGATTCTCGATACAAGGTCGGCCCATCTTTAGAGTTCGATGCTGGAATGTGAGGTGACGATGACGATGAAACAGCGCCTTCAAACCATCCGGTCCTGGCTCCGCATCGATCCATCCGGTTTTGAAGGTGCGGGGCGAACGCTCGTCAGTGCGGGCTGGTTGCTCTTGTTGTTTGTTTTTGTCGCTACGGTTTGGCCGATCTTCACTGTCGAACGCATGTTGGGTGTCGGCGCTTTGATGCTGATCGGTCTAGCTGCCGCGCTCGGCGCTTTGCTCCTGGTTCGAATCATTCATACACGAACCGCGTCCTTTTGGTGGGGCGTGCTGTTGGTAACAGCGATCCTCTTGCTCCTGGTGGGCGCAGGCGATATTGCGCCTCAAGGGTAGGCGGCGTTTGTTCTCACCGTACTCATCGCACTGAGTCTTATAGGCGGCGGTTATGCGCTGCTTCGAAACAAGGGATTTGCCTGGCTCCCAACACTCAGCGTGATCGTTGGTGGAGTGGCATCGTTAGGTCTCATCGTCTTGCTCATGCTGCCAGGCTGGAACGACGCCGGATCTGAGCGCCCAATAATTGTGGCGAAGGAATGGACACTCGCGAACCCTGGGCTGCCTGGGACACATACCTTCAAGGCTCTATCCTATGGTTCGGGCACAGACCGACACCGGCAAGAATTCGGATCGGGTACGACTCTCCGGTCACGATCGGTGGATGGTTCACGTTTGATTGACGGTTGGAACGGCGCGGCTGGTTGGGCGCGCACGCGTTACTGGGGTTTTGATGCGAAGGCTCTGCCCCTTAACGGCCGCGTTTGGATGCCGGAAGGTGTGGGTCCGTTTCCGATTGTCCTTATCGTGCATGGCAATCACGATATGGAAGATTTTTCCGACACCGGATATGCATGGCTTGGTGAGCACTTTGCCTCACATGGCATCGTCTCTGTGTCGGTGGATGAGAACTTTCTCAACAGCGGCTATAGCGATCTACTCGGCAGGTTGGATGGTGGTCTTGAGGCCGAGAACGATGCGAGAGGGTGGTTGCTACTCGAACACCTGAAGCAGCTACGTGAATGGACTAGTTCGCAGGACAATCCCTTTTCAGGAAAACTCGACTTTGAACGTGTGGTGTAAGTCGGCCACTCACGCGGGGGGAGCCGTCGCGGAAGCCGCACTCTTCAATCGTTTGCCCGCGTTTCCGGATGATGGACGTCAGACGTTTGATTATGGTTTCGGCATTCAAGGTGTGATTGCGATTGCGCCTGTGGACGGTCAATACCACCCACGGGCCAGTGGTACCGAACTCGAGGACGTGAGTTACCTCACGATTCATGGCAGCCTCGATGGTGACGTGCAGTCCTTCATGGGGACGTCGCAGTTTGCGCGTACCACCTTTCCCGAGTGTGTGAGTTGTTTCAAGAGCAGTGTTTATGTGCTCGGCGCTAACCACGGGCAGTTCAACACCAGTTGGGGAAGGGCAGATTACGGCATGCCGGGCCGACTCTTCCTCAACCTCGAACCGATCATGGACGATGAGTTGCAGCGTGATATGGCGCGACCGATTTTTACTGCCTTCTTACTAACAACACTCTTCGGGCGCGATCAGTATCAACAGGTGTTCGCTGATGTTCCGCGCACCGCACCGTGGATCCCACAACCGGTTGAGCTCATCACAGACTATCGGGCCGGTGGAGAACTCGTGATCGCGGACTTTGAAGAAGATGCCGATCTTCAAACGGGAACGTTACCTGCCGCCAAAATCCAGGGCGGAGGGCTCTCGCGATGGAGCGAAGCTGAGGTGCGGCTCAAATGGGAGCCTCTGGATTCAGCCGCAGTTCGCATAGGGTGGGTACGAAAGGAAGGTGCTGATGCGCCGTTTTGGCGGGTGAGTTTTGATACATCACCCGCTGCGTTTACGGCCTTGTCGTTTTCGCTCGCGATGAGCGAGGACAGTCCCTTGGACGACGAAGAGGCCGGGTGGACAACACCTGAGTCTTTGGATGTATCCATCGTCATCACAGATCGAAGTAATCAGTCGGTGTCGATCTTGCTGGGTGATCTCGGTTTGCTGCCACCGCCTGTACACGCCCACACGCGTAAACATCCGTGGCTCGATGAGACCGATACCGCCGAGCCGCTGTTCACGCGTTACCGGATTGACGCGTCGCAGTTATCACCACTCGATCTGTCGGAGCTGGCATCCATCGAGTTTCGTTTTGATCGGGGTGAGGCTGGTGTGGTGCTGCTGGATGACGTCGCACTGACGACGCCACGGCCGATGCCAGTTGAACCTCTAGATGCTGAACCGGGTGGCTGAATGTCGATCAGATCGTCACCAGGTTCCATTCGTCGGCGCCTTTCACCGCCGACAATGAAAGTGAACGGTCGAACGTCACGAGACGACCGTTGTGGTGAACAGCGAGGGCCAGGAGATAGGCATCGGTCAGTTGCCTTGATCCCAAGATGTGACGCCAATCGAAGCGGTCGGAATCCAGCAGACTGATGTCGTCAAACCACGACTCGTGCCAAGGTGTTGAGATGGCCTGTCGCAATCGCGATGCAACGTGCGCTGGTGGGTTCGCGCCGCCCGGATAGTTGGGCTGCGAAAGAACTCGCACGCATCCGTTTTGCGTCAAAGGGCACGAGGCCCAACCTCGGTCAATTTCTGCTTCGAGCCATGCGCGTGCTCGAGCGTGGTGGATGTGCGACGAGTCGAGCAATCCGATCAGCACGTTCACATCCAGGAGTGCCCGCATCAGATCCCTTCCTGATCTCGAAGCTGGTCGATGATTTCATTCGTCACGACTCGGTTCCCAGCAGGCAGCGGATGAAATCCGTAGAACGATTCGGGTTCCCGTACCTGCGAGGAAATACCGGGCGTGACCTGGGTGAGCGCTCGTCTGGCCAGCTCGGAGAGCACTGCACCCGCCGATTTGCGCTCTTTTCTCGCGATTTCTTTGGCGACGCTGAGAATGTCATCGTCTATATCGAGCGTTGTTCGCATCATCGACTCATGATGAGGTGATGCGATGATGCTAGCTTGCGGTGTCTTCCGGGGCAACTGGAACGAAGCCCATCTTTGTCCCGGTTCGAACGAGCTTCACACTTTCGACGATCGGCGGAACGGGTTCTCTAGGTTCGAATCCGCGCCAACAACGCCGCCGCCTGCGCCGATTTCAGCTTGGCCGCATCCTTGTACTCCAGCGCCTTCTCCGAACTCGCGTTGCCATCGAGCCCTCGCTTGTACACGCCCTGGATGATCGCGGCCGATCTGAACATGTTGTAGATGAGGTAGAAGCTCCAGTTCTCAATTGCCGCGCGGTTGGCGTGTTTGCAGTAGTGCGCGATGAACTCCTCTTCCGTAGGAATGCCAAGGGCCTTCAGATCTGCACCGGCGAGACCTGCATCATTGTAGGAATCACCGTGCCAGTCCTGGCACAGATAGCCGACGTCTGCGAGTCCGTCACCCAGCGTTGAGAGCTCCCAATCGAGTACGGCAACGATGCGCGGCTCTGTGGGATGGATCAGCGTATTGCCGAGACGATAGTCACCATGAACCACGACAATCGGTCCGGCTTCGGGGATGTTCTTTGGTAGCCAGTCCATGAGCACGTTCATGGCTTCGAGATTCTCGGTCTGCGACGCGACGTATTGCTTCGACCAACGCCCGATCTGGCGTTCGTAGTAGTTTCCGGGGCGACCGAAGGACCCGAGACCCACAGCTTCGGGATTGACCTTGTGCAACTCCGCGAGCACACGCGCGAGATCGAGATAGATGGCGCGACGCTCTGCGGGTGTGAGCGTGGGCAGTCTTGTTTCGGTGAAGATGCGGCCTTGCACCATCTCCATGATATAGAACTTGGTACCGATAACCGCCGGGTCTTCGCAGAGGCAGTACATCTTTGGCACTGGCACCGGTGTTGAAGCGAGGGCAGCCATGACGCGGTATTCGCGATCCACCTGATGTGCAGAAGGCAGCAGTTCACCCGGGGGTTGTTTGCGCAGCACATAGGTTCGGCCCGGTGTGATGAGTTGGTAAGTCGGGTTCGACTGACCGCCTTCGAACTGGCGAACGGTCAGTGGTCCAGCGAAGTCGGAAATGTTGGCCGCGAGGTATTTTTCGAGGGCCTTTTCGTCGAAACGGTGTGCATCGCGCACCGCGGTGATTTGGACATCGCTCATGATCAGTTCCGATTGAGGCACCGGTAGTGGAACCGGCGCGGGTAAAGTGACGATCGGATGATAACAAAGGCGTCATCGGTTCCGGCCAAAGCTCCGTGCGCCGATAATTCTGCCCCTCACGGGAGGCCCTGTGCCCTACACGCCAATCACCGGAACGCTCGGGTTTGTACTGTCGCCGGACGGCACGCAGGTGCTCATGGTCCATCGCATCGCGCGCAAGGACGATCAACATCTCGGCAAGTACAACGGGCTCGGCGGCAAACTCGAGAACGATGAAGATGTGGCCGAAGGGATGATTCGCGAGATCCGGGAAGAGGCCGGCATTGAGGTCACGGCGATGGCGTTGCGAGGAACCATCAGTTGGCCGGGATTTGGACCGAACGGAGAGGATTGGCTCGGATTCATCTTCCTGATTACGGCCTTCGACGGCACGCCTCCTTCCGCCAACGACGAAGGTGACTTGAAGTGGGCTTCACTCGACGGGCTCATGGATTTGCCGATGTGGGAAGGGGATCGGCATTTCCTGCCGCTGGTCTTTGATGGGGATCCAAGACAGTTTCATGGCGTCATGCCGTATCGGGACGGGCGCATGGTCAGTTGGCGGTTCAGCCGCATTTGATTGGTCGTTACCCAGTAACAGCCATGGCTGTTGATTCTGCCCGCGCCTATCTGCGAGGCTAGCCTCGGGGACACACATCCAATCCAGCGCCGGGGAATGACTCGGTCGCATCCATTTTCAGGAGATCACAGATGGCCTTGACCAAGCGGGTCGCGGTAACCGTTCCGGCCGGACCCAAACTCGAACACACGGCTGCACGCCTCAAGTGGGCGGAAGACAACGGCATTCCGGATGCGTGGTTCTCTGACTCCGGCGCACCCGATACGTTGACCCAGATCGCCGCGCTCGCTCACAGAACGACGAAGCTGCGTATCGGTGTGGCGGTCACACCGGTCTACACCCGCTCACCTTCGGTGTTGGCTGCTTCCGCCAACGTCATCGCCCAGTTGCTTCCAGGCCGATTCATCATGGGCCTGGGCTCTTCGAGCCAGACCATCATGGGTCAATGGAACGGCATTCCCCTCGACAAGCCGCTGACACGCGTGAAAGAAACCGCGCAGCTGGTTCGCATCATGATTACCGGTGAAAAAACCGCGTTCAACGGCGAGACCCTGACGAGCAATGGTTATCGCCAGGCACCATCCGAAAACCCGCCGCCGATCTACGTAGGTTGCCTGCGCCCCAACATGATCGAGATGGCGGCCGAAGTCGGTGACGGGGTGATCTTCAATCTGTGGCCGAAGAGCGCGCTGCCAAAGATGATCGAACACGTCAAGATCGGTGCGGCGAAGGCCGGCAAAGACTGGAAGAACGTTGAGGTCGTCAACCGCGCCATGGTGCTCGTGACCGACGACAAGGAATATGGGCGCAACCTGTTCCGTGCTGCGTTTGCGCCGTACTACGCAACACCGGTGTACAACAATTTCCTTGCGTGGGCCGGTCACGAAGAAGCTGCCGCGACGATTCGAGAAGGCTGGGCCGCCAAAGACCGCAACAAGACGTCGGGTGCCTTGTCAAATGCCCTGATCGATGAAATTGGCATCATTGGCAGTGCGGATGAAGTGCGTGAGCGTATTCGTGAAGACGCGGCGGGTGGTGTACACACGTCGATCATCGCACCGCTCGCGGGCAAACCCGAAGACCTGCAACGCACTTTCGATGCGTTCGCTGAAAAGAACTTCCGTTTTTAGCTTTCTTTTTCTGGAGGGGAGAAACCGATGAGTTATCAAAAAATCATAGTTGATGAACCACGGCCGCAAGTGCGGCGTATCACGCTGAACCGTCCTGACAAACGTAATCCGTTGTCGAATGAGTTACGTAGCGAGATGTTTGATGCGCTCGAAAAGGCCGATCAGGATCCCGCGATCCGCGTGATGATTCTGCGTGGCGCAGGTGAGTGTTTTTCTGCAGGTTATGACCTCAAGTCCAATGTCGCTGCTGAACAACCGTTTTATTCGGCGGGTGGACTTGGCAACTGGCCACGTCACGTGGTGGATGGTTTCTTCAAGATCTGGGATCTGGCCAAGCCGGTGATTGCTCAGGTTCATGGTTATTGCCTCGCCGGTGGCACTGAACTCGCGACGGCTTGTGACCTCGTTTACGTCGCCGAAGACGCGAAGATCGGCTACCCCGTGGTGCGCTCCATCAGTCCGCCGGACAACCAGTTTTATCCTTGGATTGTCGGGCTGCGTCGTTCCATGGAGTTGATGCTGACGGGTGATCACATGACGGGTCTTGAAGCCGTCGATTGTGGTTTCGCCAATCGCGCTTTCCCGCTCGCGACCCTTGAAGGGAGCGTACTGAACATCGCTGAACGTGTGGCGAAAGTGCCAACGGATATTCAACAAATCAACAAACGCGCTGTGCATCGGCAGATGGATGCGATGGGGATTCGTGCGGGCATTCGTGCTGGTACGGAGATGCAGACACTCGCGACGTTTACCGCGAGTACTCAGGCCCATCTTCAGGAACTCCGTAAAGGACTTACGGAGGCGTTGTCCAAGCGCGACCAGGATTTCGGCGACTACCGCACGACCAAAAAGTAAACCGCAAGCAATCACCAGCGCTCGGCGCGGAGGATCATCATGCAGCAGTTGTCAGGTCAGGCTGCATCGTTTCTGTACTTTGAAACCCCGAAGGTGCCGATGCATATCGGCTCCTTCCTCGTTTATAACCCGGAGAGCGCACCGGGTTACTTCGTGCGATTCAAAGATATCCTCGCGCATGTAGAAAGTCGTTTGTACCTCTCGCGTGTGTTTCGCCAGCGGCTCGTGCATGTGCCGTTCAACCTCGATCATCCGTATTGGATCGACGACGATAACTTTGACCTCGAGTTTCACGTGCGTCATATCGCACTGCCCAAACCCGGTGATTGGCGACAGCTCTGCATTCAGGCCGCACGATTGCATACACGGCCGCTGGATCTGACACGCCCGCTCTGGGAGATGTATGTCATTGAAGGTCTCGACAATGTTGAAGGTACGCCACCCGGCAGTTTCGCGATCCTGACCAAAACCCACCACGCCATCATCGATGGTGCCTCCGGTGCGGAAATCTTGGGCTATTTGCATGACATGGAGCCGGACCCACCGAACAAGCCGGTTGCGCAACCCTGGAAAGGTGAACGTGAACCGACGGCGATGGAACTCATCGTGCGCACGCACTTCAACAACATCACCCAACCTGCACGGTTCTTTGAAACTGTCGCGCGCTCCATGCCGGGCATGATGAAACTCGGTGCCGGATTCTCCTCGCAGAAACTCAAACCGCCGGCGGTAGTGCCTCGAACCCGTTTCAACGGAAAGATCACTTCGCATCGGGTGAACGACGGAAAATCGTTTGCCATCGATGAGGTGAAGAAGATCAAGAACGCGATTCCAGGTGCGACGATTAACGACGCAGTCCTCGCGTTGATTGGTGGCGCGCTGCGGCGTTACTTGAAGGCGAAGGATGAACTGCCCAGAGATTCGATGATTGCCATGGCGCCGGTGTCGATGCGATCAACTGATCAAAGTAGCGCGGCTGGAAACCAAGTCTCCGGCATGTTGGTTGCACTCGGTACCCACATTGACGATCCTATGGAACGACTCGCTCACGTGCACGCGGAAGCGCAGAACTCCAAGGCGATAACTGCAGCGATAGGCGCACGCACGATGACGGATTATTCGCAGTTCATTCCTTCATCTCTCGCTGCATTGGCTGCGCGTCTGTACACGGAGATGGGCTTGTCTGACTTCACCACGCCGATGATGAATTGTGTGGTGACCAACGTGCCCGGTCCTCAGCGACTCTTGTACTTTGCAGGCGCAGCAGCGGTGAAGATGGTAGGTCTTCGCCCCGTCTACGATGGTATGGCGTTGATTCACATTGTTTTCAGCTATTGCGGAGAGATTGCTGTGTCGTTTATGTCCTGTCGCGAGATCCTTCCCGATCCCGAGTTTTATGCGGAATGCATTCAAGCCTCGTTTGATGAAATGAAATCAGTCACGGCACAGGCGTGACAATCAGCCAGACACGCTCTGATGCAGTGGTAGTCGGTGCCGGCTTTGGCGGGCTCATCATGGCGATGCGACTTCGTGAACTCGGCTTGTCAGTCGGTGGCCTCGAACGGGGTGGTGACTTTG
>SXGR01661509.1_pt1 | contig 32747 bp, 24 predicted proteins | sample 3174711 | NCBI WGS metagenome assembly SXGR01 (sample SAMN11356860, study PRJNA531348) | freshwater metagenome | isolation source: freshwater sample F1-60 | place: China: Fuxian Lake, Yuxi | collected 2017-12-25 | reverse complement strand
TTGCCCTCGGAGAACAGCACGGCTTTCACTGTTCGGCGCAGGTAAAATGTTTTTACCGCAAGTGGTGAAATCCGCGCGCGTAATGAAACAATCGGTCGCTTATTTACAGCCGTTCATTGAAGCGGAAAAAACGGAAGCTTCAAAACCTAACGGCAAAATTTTAATGGCCACGGTTAAAGGTGATGTACATGACATCGGCAAAAATATTGTTGGCGTAGTGTTGCAATGCAATAACTTTGAAGTGGTTGATCTTGGCGTAATGGTTCCTTGCGATAAAATTATCGACACAGCCATTGAACAGAACTGCGACATTATCGGCCTCTCGGGCTTGATTACCCCATCGCTTGACGAAATGGTTTTCGTTGCGCGCGAAATGGAGCGTCGCGGCATTAACAAACCGCTAATGATTGGCGGTGCTACAACATCTAAAGCGCACACAGCGGTAAAAATTGATCCCGTATTTAAACTTAACCAAGTGGTTTATGTGGCAGACGCATCGCGCGCAGTAGGCGTTGCAAGTACGCTCTTGTCAGACGAACTTCGCCCACCATTTGTTGAAGCCTTAAAAACAGAATATATCGACGTTCGCGAACGCAACGCTAACCGCAAACCACGCGGCACAGTGCGCACTTACCCTGAAGCAATCGCCAAAGGTTTAAAACTGGATTGGGAAAATTACACACCGCCCACACCCGCTTTCACCGGCATTAAAGTGCTTGAGAATTATGATTTAAATACGCTGGTTGAATATATCGACTGGACGCCGTTCTTTATCAGTTGGGATCTCGCAGGAAAATACCCGCGCATATTAGAAGATGAAATCGTCGGCGCGGCGGCACGGGATCTATTTGCCGATGCACAAAAAATGTTGCGCAAATTAATCGACGAAAAACTGATTAGCGCTAACGGTGTTATCGGCTTCTGGCCAGCGAATACCGTTAATCATGATGACATCGCGGTTTATGACGCAGATGGCAAACAAATTAATACCTTGCACCACATTCGCCAGCAACATTTAAAACAAGGCATGGAATCTAAGCCGCACTACTCACTTGCAGATTTTGTTGCGCCCAAAGAAACTGGCAAACAAGATTATATCGGCGGCTTTGCGGTAACCGCAGGCATAGGTGCAGAAGAACTGGCAAAGGAATACCAAAATGCAGGCGACGATTACAACAGCATTATGGTTAAAGCCCTCGCCGACCGCTTAGCCGAAGCCTTTGCAGAACATTTGCACCAACGCGTGCGCAAAGAATTCTGGGGCTACGACCGCGAAGAAGCTTTAACCAATGAAGATTTAATTGGCGAAAAATACAAAGGCATTCGCCCTGCACCGGGTTACCCAGCCTGCCCAGATCACACAGAAAAAACCCAGCTGTTTGATTTGTTGAAGGCTACCGATAATACGGGCATCGTTATGACCGAACATTTCGCCATGCTGCCAACTGCTGCGGTATCCGGCTGGTATTTCTCGCACCCACAAGCTGAGTATTTTAATACCGGAAAAATCGAAAAAGATCAGGTAGAGAGTTTGGCGCAACGTAAAGGCGTGAGCGTGCAAGAGATTGAAAGATGGATGAGCCCGGTGTTGGCGTATGAGCCGGGGGCTGCGGAGTAATTTTCGTAGCCCCTAAGGAGTGAAACGTATTTTAGCGGGACTTCTTTAAAGAGACTTCACCATATAAAATGCGTCTTCACTGCCATCTAGATACGTTTTCAGGTTTTGCTGTTGCTGCACATCTAAAGTCACAAACTCAGAAAACCCAAACCCCTGCCAAAAAGCTTTTGAATTCTGTACTGATAGAAGTGCAATAGCGGCTGTTGTTTGTTGCAATGCATGCTGTGTCGCAGCTTCAATCAGCTTCCGCCCCACACCCAAACCCTGCGCAGTTTTTAACAACGCAAGATCGTGAAGGTATAAACAATTGGCATTTTCAACGTGGAAAAAAGGCGAATTAAGCGGATTTATTTTTCCAACCATCGACCAATAACCCACCAAATAGGCACACACATCGCCTTCACGTTCCGCAACCCAAGCCGTAGTCGGGCTTAAAGTAAAACGCTGCGCAATAACATCTGGAGATTCCAAAAAATAGCCGGCATAAGCGTCAGCTTGGATTACTTCAATAGCCTTTAAATCACTTGCGATCATTGGGCGAATCTTCAGACTCATTCATTAATATCCAAGTCGTTAATATCTTCATCTATGGATTCAATCAACAGCGAATCCGATGAACTTTCATCTTCCAGCAAATTACCGTCAATACGTTTTTTGGTTTTAGCGCCAAGTTTACGCAAATCATCAACACGCTTGACCAAGTTGCCCCGCCCTGTTTGCAAGCGGCTGCGTGCGGTATTGTAAGCCTCTTGCGATTTACTCAAGTGGTTTTGAATATTATCCATTGCATCCAACAGCAAGACAAATTGATCATGTAAAGCGCCCGCCTCTTTCGCGATACGCTCTGCATTTTTATTCTGCTTTTCATAGCGCCAAATATTCTCTACTGTGCGTAGCGTCGCCAAGAGCGTAGTCGGGCTCACCAAAATAATATGTTTGTCGTAGGCTTCGCGGTAGAGATTAGGTTCATGCTGCATGGCCAACATAAAAGCCGCTTCAATAGGGATAAAAATAAACACGAAATCCAGCGATTTAACACCTTCAAGTTTTTCGTAATCTTTAAAGTTCAAACCTTTAATATGACCGCGCAATGAATTCACATGGGCAGTGAGATAACTTTTACGCTCTTGTTCATCTTCCGTTGAACAGAATTTTTCATAATCAATTAAAGAAACTTTAGAGTCGATAATAATATCTTTCTGTTCCGGCAAATGAATAATTACATCGGGCATACGGCGCGAGCCATCATCGCCGGTAAAGCTCACTTGAGTATCGTATTCGCGGCCTTTTTGTAAGCCAGACTCTTCTAGCAAGCGCTCAAGAATCACCTCACCCCAATTACCTTGCGCTTTGTTGTTACCTTTTAGGGCTTGCGCGAGGTTGACCGCATCTTCACCAATTTTTTGAGCTTGCTTTTGCAGCTCTAATACTTGACCAGAGAGTCGATTGCGGTCGGCATTTTCTTTCTCGTAAACATCTTCCACTTTTTTGCGGAAATCATTTAGCTGTAATTTGAAAGGATCAAGCGTAGTTTCCAACAAGCTTTTACTGGAAAGCGAAAATTGCTGCTGCTTATTATCAAATATCTTATTGGCGACATTTTCAAACTCCTTCGATAATTCAATCTTTGCATTTTGCAAAAGCGCTAACTGCTCGGTGAAATTTTTGCGCTCTTGATCTAAACGCGTTGTTAACTCTGTGGCGTCAGCAGTTACCTTTACCAAGGCGGCATCTTTTTGCTGGAATTGCTGTTGCAGCTCGGCGAATTGTTGCAGCTTTTCTTTAGCGCCAGCCAAGTCTTGTAAATGCAAGCTCGCGTGCTCTTGCAGTTGTTGATAGGCCAGTTTCGATTGCGCTAATTCTTGCTTGGTTTCTTGCGCTTGCTGTTTGGCTTGGGCCAAATCGTGTTGTAACCCGGCTTGGTATAGCAGTGCTTGATGCTGCTCTTGGATGTGGAGTGCTTTGAGTTCATTTTCGCGCAACAGCAGCGCATCTTCCAAGCGTTTGCGGGCAGAAGCACCCAGCAAAAAATAGGCGAAAAAAAAGCCAGCGAGTAAAGCTATCAAAACAATAATTAGAGTAATAAACGCGCTGTTCACAGAAGATCCTTAATAAATGAGTTGAGTGGCTTATCGCCCTGCCCTAGAATTCGGTTTTCAGCATTCTAGCGTAATTCTTTAGATCGAGCCTCCATGCCTTCAGCCCCCATTTCATCCAACCCCCGCATCCTTGTATTTGATTCTGGCGTGGGCGGGTTGAGTATTGTTCATGAGATTCAAAAGAAGCTGCCCTTTGCGCCACTGATTTACGCCTCTGACAATGCCTTCTTTCCCTATGGCACCAAGGGTGAAGCGGAATTGATTGCGCGGGTGGATGCAGTTTTTCGCAAAATTACGGCGGCGCACCCTGTGGATATTATTGTGATCGCCTGTAATACCGCCAGCACCCTGACCTTGCCGCATATACGCAGCCATTTTCCGCAGCCGGTGGTAGGCGTTGTCCCGGCGATAAAACCCGCCGCTGCACAAAGCCAATCGCAAGTGATTGGTTTGTTGGCCACACCCGCTACAGTCGCACGCCCTTATACGCACAACCTCATTCGCGAATACGCCCCCAAGGCAGAGGTTATTTCAGTGGGGTCCAGCGAATTAGTGCAGCTTGCCGAGCATAAATTGCGCGGCGGCCAAGTGACCCCCGTGCAACTAAAAAAAATTCTACAACCGTTTTTTAATCACCCTCGCAGCGATGAAATGGACGTACTGGTTTTAGCCTGTACTCACTTCCCTTTGTTGCGCGATGAATTGGCCGCGCAGTTTTCTCCCAAGGTACAATTAATCGATTCTGGCGAAGCTATAGCGCGTCGCGTTGCGTCACTCTTGGCAGAACACACTTTTGATGAGCAGCCACCAGAACACTGGGCGATTTTTACCAAAGCGTCTGATGCAGTAACCGCGCTCGCACCCCAACTCGCTCAATTTGGCATTCACAACACCGACATCATTCCCGTTGAATAAACGCTGTGTCGCCTGCAGGTATCACTATGGCTTTGCCAGAACTCGAACAATTTTTCACTCAAATTCAAACTGCATTTAACGCGCAATCACTGCAGCGGCTTGTGCTCTCAAAATATCAAGGCGATGATGCCGAACTTGAACGCATTACAGTTCGCTCCATAAAAATTAAAGACGAATTGCTACTGTCATTTCTCTATGAATATCGCACTAATCATATTACCAAAAACCTAACCTTAGCCAATGCCATTCGCTTTCTAGAACACTCACTGGGCACCGATTTTAAAAATGCCCATATGCTGAGCGACGAATGGGAAATTCAACTGAGCTACAGCAAAAAAGGTAAAATTCTGGTAAATAAACACCGCAACAAAAACGCACCTGCAACTCAAGCTAAGCAAACGGAAACCACCGAACCAGATGCAATCCCGAAAGAAAAACTCTTAGCGCACAACAAAGAAAAACACCGTTTTGTAGAGCAAAGCCGCCCCTATTTGCGCGAGCTGGGCATTACCGAAGCCAATGGCCAAATTATTCCCACCATGTCGCGCAAGTGGAAACAGATTAATAAATTTATTGAAGTGCTTTCTAAAGCGATTGAAAACACCGGTATTGCCAAGCGGAATGAAGTGCATATCGCTGATTTCGGTTCTGGCAAAGCCTATTTAACCTTTGCCGTTCACGATTATTTAAGTGCGCAACTCGGTGTTAATACGCGCGTTACTGGCGTGGAGCTTCGCCAAGGCTTGGTGGATTTGTGCAATCAAACTGCATCCAAACTTTGCTTAACCGGCATTCAGTTTGAACAAGGCGATGTAAAACATTTTGCCGCAAAAAATATAAACGTAATGATCGCCCTGCATGCCTGCGATACCGCCACCGATTACGCCATTCATATGGGCATTCGCACAGGTGCGGATATTATTATGTGCTCGCCCTGTTGCCACAAACAAATTCGCCCGCAAATGAAAAGCCCTGCACTATTAGCGCCGGTGTTGCACCACGGTATTCATTTAGGCCAAGAAGCAGAAATGGTAACCGATGGCTTGCGCGCACTTTTGCTAGAAGCCAATGGCTACGATACCCAAGTGTTTGAATTTATTTCACTGGAACACACCAGCAAAAACAAAATGATTCTGGCGCAGAAGCGCAAAAGTGAACAAGATAACCGCGAAGTCTTAGCGCAGATTGCCGCGATTAAAACTTTTTATGGAATTGAGCAACATTGCTTGGAAACATTACTAAGTGAGAGCAGGAATCCTGCCAATTAAGCCACCCGTTAAAACTGCATAAAAGAATATGTTGTTCATGCGCTCCCTATATCCTTTACGTTAAAAAAACAGCACCGCTCAATCAACCATTTAGTTGAGGCAATACATAAGCTATACAAACAGGAACCCCAACAAAAACTGTAGTTCCTGTTGCGCTAGAGCTTACAGACAATTCACAGTCACTATTATCGGCGCGATAGCGCATATTTTTTAAGCCTCTACTTGTTGCAATGGTGGTTTCATCAAAGCCAATACCATTATCGGCAATGGTTATGTTAATTCTCTCCGCTCCATGAAAGACTACAGCCTTAGCGGTGACTGTAATAATAGTGCACCGCGAATGCTTGAGGGCATTGGTAATAGCCTCTTGAACAATACGCAAAATACTCAAGGATTTGCTGGCATCCAAGCCTTCAACATCGGGCAAATCATCAATATTCCACTCAACCTTTACGCCCGTTTTATCTAATCGTTTATGGAGTTTTTGCCGCAATGAACCCAGTAAAACGGTTAAATCTTTTTCATTAGGCTCTAAAGAAAGAATAATATTTTCAAGATCAACCAAACAGTCTTTTAGCATGTCGGATATATGAGAAACAGGTTGATCATTTTCAGCGGCGCGCAACGTGCTAATCAATATGCCGCCTATACCATCATGAATATCGCGCATAAACCTATCGCGCTCAGAAGCGATGGCAATAACCTTCTCTTGGCTGATAATTTGCTCTTGTTGTTGGTTAAGCCTGAGCTCTTGTTCTGCAAGTTTTTCGGTGATTATTTTATTGTGCTGAAGGGTTAGCTTGTAGGTGTTTATGTAAGAGCGTTGCAACGTAAGAACAAAGCTAAACATAAAAGGAATGGATACAAAACTAGAAATAAAAAATCTGTCCGGTGCGACATTACTGGTCATATAGGTCAGATCATGCATGAAGCCTAAAATCGAGATCCAGAGAGAAGCACTGAGCAAGCGAAGCATGGCATTTTTTTCGACCACAGAACGATAGACAAGCAACCCACCAATACCTGCGATTAAAATCATATTTATATAGTGCTGCAAAATTAAAGCACTCGCATTCCACTTCCACGCAGGCAAGGTAATGACACTCAAAAATATTGCTGTTGAATAGGCGATAAACTTTACACTGGGATATTGCCTCTGACTTAACCCTAATATGTACATAGTCGATAATACAAGAAACCAACTAGTGGCAGAATCCACAATAGATCCATACCATAATGAGTAGATGTCATTGTCGGGAATATCGTAAACATATTGTAGGTTGCAAACAAAATAAGCAACACTAGTACAAAAGAACAACCAATTGGTTTTTTTATCGATACCAGAAAAATAAAGATGCAAAGACATCAAACCCAATATCAGCAACACAAAACTACACCACCAAGGAAACGAAATAGAAAACAAATAACGCATTTCACTCCAATTTTTTAGTTTTCCTACATCGCCAATATATAAACTACCCACCGCATAACCCAACGCATCTTTATAGGGCACCGAAATTTTAATATTCAATCTGTCTCTATTTTTCAGTAAGGGATAGGGAATTTGAAAATACAGTGGGTGATTCCACTGCATTCGCCAGTTATGACGATTATCAAACACCAACTGATCATCAATATAAATGGCGTATGATCCTGCCTTGACCCGTGCACCATAAAGCGCAACACCGTGTGACGAATCAAAATCTGGCGGAATTTTATAATCAAAACTCAGCCAAACTCGAGACATGGGTGCATCTGGCGCTATCTCCACATAACTAGGTAATTCTTGCATGATGGGCAATTCAGTGGCTTGCCATTGCACATTATCAAAACGAGGAATTTGTGACGCTAACTTAGTAAAAGCGGCATTTCCATATTCTGTCGTTGTTATTGGCTCAAACCACACCATGGGTTTAACTTTTTCAACAACAGCAGGAGCACCTGGCTTAAACACGAGATAGGCCAATGCCAACAAAAACAATAAAAAAATGCCCACAAAAATAAACGTAACCGCTTTCCCTACGGCTGTGGATGCCGCTTTAAACGGTGCCAGATGTTTCATATATCGCTTCCGTGATTGAATTAACGCCAAGTTTTTTAAAAATTTTTTTAATGTGGCTTGATACTGTATTGATAGAAATATTTAACTGCTCTGCGATTTCTTTGCGCTCCAGCCCTTTTTTAGAGAGCGTTAAAATTTCTGTTTCGCGGTCTGTAAGTGCCACTTGTTTCTTAGGCCGAAAATAGCTAAGCAACGAGCGCGCAATCATAGGAGAGATGCTAGGGTTACCTTCGAGGATATCGTTTAAGCCCTCCATAAACCGATTTTCAGGTTCATCTTTATGTAAGTAACCTGCCGCACCAAGTTCAATCGCACTAATAATGCTTTGCGTTCCCGCAAAAATACTCAGCACAATGACCGTGGAATCTGGCCATGCGCGCGTGATTTTTTTTATCAGATCAAGACCGCTGCCATCCGGCAAACCAAGGTCAACAAAGACAATGTTTACCGGAGACAAAGGCAAAAGCGCCAGCCCCTCTTTAAAATCTACGGCTTTGTATTTAATTGTAAAATCGGTATAGCGCTCAAACAGCTGAGCGAAATAAGTCATAAATTCAACATTATCTTCAATGATCGCAATCGTGTTCGTCATACACCACCAAGCTCCAACTCGTAACGCATCCCAAGAAATCCCGCCCCGCAATATCATAAAAATCCCTAAGGTTGTAAAGCCTATGCAAGGAAAAACCTGCCAGAAAGAGCGTTTTTAGCCTCTTTGTCACCTATATAGGTGATACCGCCAGCACCTGCTTTTTGTGATAATCCGCACACTTTTTATGATTTATATGGAACTTCCGGATGAACATTCAACGATTAAAGTTTACGCGAGCGGCATTTTTGTTTGTTTTGACCTTGAGCCTTGCAGGGTGTGGCGGAGGGGGCGGGTCTTCGGATGTACCCACTACAACACCTACAGTGAGTAGCGCAGCAATCAAATCAAGTACGCCTGCAATTTCAAGCTCATCGAGCAATGCTGCAAGAATAAGCAGTTCATCCTCACTGAGTTCGCTCGGACTTAGTAGCTCATCAAGCAGCTCCACTCTATTTTCAGATAGAGACGGTGATGGAATTGTTGACTCTCAAGATAATTGCCCAGACATACAAAACATATATCAATCAGATGCGGATTTAGATGGTGCTGGCGACCTTTGCGATAGTAGTTATTCGCCTAGTGGAAATAAACCTATTGCAAATGACGGCTACTCCACGATGAAAATTTTAGTCGCTCCATTTCATTTCCCAGAAGCCAAGCCACTTTATGAAATTGATGAAATTAAAAATGCATTAACGGGAGAAAATCCGTTCTCAGTTCGTAGAACTTGGGAATACAACTCTTATGGCGCAGCAACCATAACCGCAGATGTAAAACCGTGGATGAGCTTAATTAACAGTAAACAATTTCATCAAGCAAAAGACCCTCTAGGAGATAGCCTTGTCGAGGAGGCTTTAAGTCTTGTAGCCCAGAATTATAATGTTGCAGATTATGATGTGGTCGCTTTGGTTTTAACGCCAGTAGACTATGGTTACCCAGGTATGAAAGCATATCAACGCCCAGGAATAACTATTGGTTCATCGGGGTTGCAACGCCGAGTGGCAATCTTTTCTGGTAATGATATTGCAGACATCAAAAGCGTCAGAGGTGTAATGGCGCATGAAATTGGGCACCTATGGGGATTTATGCACTCGTCAAAGTTAAATTGTGATTATGCTAAAGGGGAGCCGTCTAGCGGATGGCCATATTCCATGCCGCCTAGCTTTTCTGATCCAATTTATTCAGAAGGAAACAAATGTACAGCCTACAGTAATACTGGTGATGCCACTTTTTTTGTTACTGGCATGCGTGATCCCATGGGGGGATATCGTGGGAGCACGCATCCACTCAATAAACTAGCAGCGGGTTGGCTTTTACAAAACCAAGTAAAATCAATAGAGGGAAGTAGCAAAGAATTAATAGACGCACTTGATGTACATTCAACAGGCACTAAGGCGTTAACAATTTCACTCGATAAAACAGGGAATACCTCCGCACTATACACCATTGATTACCGAGTCAGCGCACACCCAGAACCTTTAACAGAGGCAGAAGAGCTAGGCACTAATTTTCTCGATAAAGTTTTTATATCGGCGGATATACCTCAGATCTGGAATAACTCTGAATACGTTTGGGACACATCACACGTACAATTTGGCCAACTTAATTCCGTTAGACCATTACAACCGCATGACATGACATTACCTGTAGGAGGCGTATTTTGGGATCCGTATCGAGGTGTTCGTATAACGCATTCGGAAAACGTCACTCAAAACAAAATCAAAAAAACATGGGTTAATATCGAACGGTCTACTGTGAGCTTATCAAAAGAAATTTCTGCAGAAATTAAGCTTGGTGCAACCACTACTGTTTCCATGAGCAATAATGGTGAAACGCCAATTTCAATTGAACAAGTCTCTGTTAAAGGCAGAGATGTAAGCTCATTTGTTATTATCAATGATACGTGCACAACCAAAAAGTTATCACCTCTTGCTACTTGCCAAGTAGACGTGAAATTTCAAGGTGGCTTTACATCTATATTAGGGAATGGGTATCACGCATACCTAGAATGGAAAAATGATGATCCAATAAGACCATTAGCAACGCTCGGTCTTCATGGCGTGAATTAGTTAGGCATATCAAAGGAAAAATGGAATGAACCTCACAAAACTTTTACTAGCCAGCACTTTATTTTTTAGCTCGCTTTGCACCCAAGCCGCGCTAATTGAATATAACGGCTATTCGCGCGAAAGCAGTTCAAATATTGTTTCAGGCAATAGCCAAGAATGGTTAATGTGGACTGAAACCACGGGGAAAACAGTCAACTGGTTTTTACATGACAACGCAGCGGCTGATTTGCGCAACGCAGGTTGGCAGCTAGCGGGTTATGCGCAAATGAATCAGCTTTTTAATAGCTTTCAATTTTCTGCGACCAAAACATTTAATAGTGCAATCAATATTCAACAAGATCTATTAATTTTGCCTTGGACAACAGCAGAGACAAGCCCAGTTACCCATTTTATTGATCTGTTTGGGGATACGTTTAAACAAGCTGGGCTTTGCTACCCTAGTTGCACTGCAGATGATCGCCTAAGAGAATCCCGGGCGGCTTTTGGCGATACACAAGAAATGTTTGGCTACGGATTACTGGTTGATGACTTCACCAATATTTACGGTCAGCACAACGTTACCCAAGTGTCACTAAACACTAACTTGGGGCAATCTGGCGTAACCAACAATTTGCTCGGCCTAGCGCTCTATCGCCCGGCAACTGCTACAAATACTGTGCCGGAACCAACGGCTTTATTTTTACTACTGATAGGTATTGTTGGGCTAATGACTCGTAATTTACGGTTTTATAAATCCCGTGCATTGCGAAGCAATGCTCTTTAGAGCCGCAGAATGAACAACGAAGCCCCCAGCAAGACCACCTTTCTGGGGGATTTTTTTAGGTAACGCGACTACCAGTGAGCCTATTGACACAAGAATATCGCACCCGTCACCTAAGTCGCACCAGTCACCTAAATAGGTGATACCGCTAAACCCTCTTTTTTGTGATAATGCGCACATTTTAAAATTAACTACCCCCTCTTTTCATTAACCCAAGGATCTGTAATGGCAAACAAACCGTGGTTTCTACCTTTATCTATCTTATATCTTGCAATAACAAGCCAAGTTGCAGTGGCTACAGAGTCATTCAGCGAGCTTGAGTTTGGGTTCGATCACATTTCCTATCAAGAACAACTATCGGATGTTGGGCGAATAGGAAATGACGGCAAACTGGAACAATCTGTTTCGGTCACCAACCCCACTATTCGCAACCTTTCATATTCAAACATCAATGATCATTGGGGGCTGATTGTACGTGGATCATCCACCGTTGCGACCAGCCTTGCCGATGAGCAATGGTCAGTGGGCAAGCATGGCGTGATTCAAGAAAATGAATTCAAGTTAAAGCAAGCCGAAATTGGTGTGGCGCTCGCTTATCAGCTAAGTAAAACATGGCAGATAGCAGGCGGTGCTAATTTTACCTCCTCTGGCTTTACACGTTCTAACTTTACAAAAGTAGAACCCGGTGCATCACGTTTTGCAGCGGCTATAGCACCCGCTACATTTGATACATTTGCAGGTGCGATAAATGAAGATCAATATGCTTTTCTAGCCACCTTATTGTTGAGATATGACACCCGCACGCTAGCCGAGAATTCGCCCTGGAGTTATTACGCCGAACTGGGTACCAGCGTTCCACTCTATGTTCTTATTCAAAACACCTCCCTCCCTAATGATTCCCTAAGCGATAGTTTTAATGGCTGGGGGATTAATGGTGGTGTAGGCGCCCGCTATCAGTTAAATGAAAAAGTGTCTATTAAACTGGGTTTGCACAGCCAATATTCTGAACGCAACCACATTCAAAAAATGTCTGGCGAAACGCGCATAAGGGTTCCCAATATAAGCTACACCACACTGGGTGCAGGCTTGGGTATTTCTTGGGGATTTTAGAAAAAATATTGAAGACAAATAATCATCGTTAGGAGTTTGGGAATGAAGAAAGTTTTTATGGGTATCGCATTAAGTTCATGTTCTGCCATGGCATTTAGTACAGAAGTATTACACGGCGCGCTCTCTGGCGTTTCCGGTGCAGGTTACGCCACAGGTGATTTTTCCGACGGCGTTTTGTTAAACCCAAGCTTATTGGCATCTGGCTCGCCCACAAAAGGCGGGTTCTCGGCACTACTGGGTTTTGGTGCATTGGCTAGCGATGCAGATGATCTTACTACGCAAGCTGAAGACTTAACTGACTTAACTGATCGTATTCGTAATGCAAACTCCATGACAACATCACAAGCGTCAGATGTAAAGCTTCGCTTAAAAGATATTGATGGCGACTCAGCCAATATAAATGCGGGCGCAAATTTTGTATTAGCCTTTGCATCGAAAGAAAATATCTCGGCAGCCTTGGTGGTTAACGCATTTACGCAAGCCGCACTCACCCCGCAAGTTGCTAATAGCGATTTAGCGTTAATTGACTCATTTATTAATAAACAATGGGATCCATCCAACTCTGTCACAGGGCTTAAATCCACAGTAAATGTACGCGGCGCAGCCATAGGTGAAGTAGGTGTTGCGCTGGCAAAATCTTTTGCTATTGATGACATAAGCCGACTTCAACTTGGCATAACGCCCAAGCGAGTCTCTGTGGAAACATTTGTCTACAACACCAGTGTTGCAGACTACGAAGATGATGGTTGGGATGCCGATCAATATCGTACCTCCAAGAGTTCAATGAATCTTGATATTGGTGCACTTTACGTACGCGATAAATACCGAGTTGGATTGACGGCACAAAATCTTATAAATCAAGATTACAAAACAATTCTTCCTAATGAAAATATTGAAGTAAAACGCCAACTAAACGCTTCTGCAGGGTATGTAAATGGCGCACTCACAACAGAAGTTGCGTTAGATTTGAATGCAGTGCCTGCGCTCGGCGGCTTCGGTGACACGCAATATCTAAGAGCAGGTATTAGTTACACGGTATTGAAGTTTGTGCACTTGCGCGCGGGCTTACAACAAGACATCAAAAATACTCAGGCAGATTCGTTCTCTGTTGGCCTAGGCTTAGGTTCAGTGCTGAACCTAAGTTACATTAGCGGCGGAGAAAAAACACAAGGCTTTGCACTCAGTGGTGGCTTTCGCTTCTAAATAATCCGGCGTCAACAAGCCTACTCTTTCAAAGAGCAACAATATGAAAGAGTAGGCTCTTCATATAATTCAGCAAAAGGAAACATGTATGAAAATTATTTCTCCATACGGTTTATTAATCACATTAATGCTAACTTTATCTGCTTGTGGCGGCGGCGGTGGATCAGCCGATAAAACGCCGGTTAACCCAAGCTCTGTTGCAACAACTTCATCCAGTAGCATTTCAGCACCTAGCAGCTCCTCTTCAATAAGCTCTTCCTCCTCAGTAAGCTCGCTCGCACTGAGTAGCTCGTCAAGCAGTTCAAAAAAAGCGAATGTCGTCACCATTACCGGCTTAGTTACTGACAACACAATCCCTAATGCCACTGTGACGATTTATGTAGGATCACAAACCTTTACCACCACATCAGATGCCAATGGAAAATACACAATCAATCTAACGGTTGATGATGCCAATCTCAACAAGCCAATAAAAGCTGTTGCCAAAGGCGGAGCTGCTCAATCAGAGGTAGAGTTCGTGTCTCTGCTACCTTCTTTCAAAACACTTATAGAGCAAGCAGGTAATGATGCCATGCTCAATAGCGTCGAAAACTTCGCCGTCAATATTACCAATGTGACAACAGCAGAATATGCACTTATTGAGCAAAACAAATTCAGCACTGCGACAGATGCAGAATTAGAAACAGCCAAGAAAAATATCAGTGACGCAGAAAAACTTAAGCTGGCAGCGCTGATAAAAATTGTGGTGGATAGCCCAGATTACAATTTACCCAATGGCGTAAATACCACGCTAGAGCTTGTGAGCAATAAAACAACCTCAGATGCCTATGCGGCAACACTGGATGCAAGCCTAATTCAATCCACCATAAAAACTATTTTGAACGATAAAACACTAACACCGAGCAGCCCACTTTTAGGCAGCTGGGTTATGGATGATGCGAACTTGCAATACCCTAATAAAACCATCGCCGTTATTAGCTTTATCAACAACACCGACTTCATGTTTGTGCGTATTGGCAAACAGCCTGATGATTCAAATTGTTCAAGCGGTGTGGAGTTTGGCAGTTACGAGTGGAATCAAGCCACAGGCGCAATGAATTTTAAGGCAACGGAAGATGGCAATGGCGACTGCGGTGTAGCCCGTATCGATAAACCACAAACCTTTACCGTTAGTATTGCTGGCAACGAACTCAGCCTAGGAAATGCCGTACTCAAAAAAGTGGGCGGGAATTATCCCTTAGCAGGCTCATGGACTCTGGTAGATAACGAGGGGCGCCTCAATATTCACACTTATATTTCTAGCACCACATTAATCGCTTATAGCCCAGAGTCTTGGGGCTACCTATCCTACAACTACAATGCTGCAACAGGCGATTTTACGACGCACACTATTGCTGCATCTAACGAGGACTTTGTAGAAGATTTCGTAGGCGTTGTTACAAAACCCAATGAATCACAACTCAGTAGTTATGACTCTGTTAAAAAGACCACAGAAATTTTAACGGCATTATCGCAACTAGAGTATCAATTTCCAGCTGTGATCAGCTCGAATGATTTGGTAGGCAGTTGGTATTTTAGCGATACGTCGAAAGCCTATCCATTACAAACGCATATTGTTTTGAGCTTTAGTAATAATCATGAATACATGATCACAATGGACTTTAGGGCAGACCACGCTGATTGTTCTGATGGCATAGAGCGCGGCACTTACAGCATTGATTCTGTAACAGGTGTTATCAGCACTCATATAGAGGCAAGCAGCCTTGCGACTTCTTGCGATGATATTCTTGACGGAGCCACGCTAAAAGCTGAAAGCTTAATGAGCCTAACATGGAGCGAGGGAGGTAATATCCTTGCAAACTACTCGCGCCTCATCGACTGGAATACTTTAATTGGTACGTGGACAAGACCAAATGGCTCAGGAGGGAGTAGCACGCTCAGTTTCTTACCGGGCGGTCACTATTTACGAGTTGATGGCGAAGAACTTGAGTTTGGCAACTTCAGTGATAGCTACCAGAATGGTGCGCACTCACTGACAATAACGCCAGTCTCCAACAATAACTCTGTGTTCACTGTGAATTATACGCAGGCCAATTATCACAATCTAACATTTGTTTTTCCCGATAGTACCACCCAAGAATGGGAAGATTTACCTACCCTCAACTCAAGTGCCAACAGAATAGTGGCGGACGAAGGTGGCAATAATAGCGCGGCATTGAGTTCACCCAATGGCGGTGAACTGTGGAAAAATGGCGAGCAACAAACCATTACATGGAATACACAGTACATTACTGGCGCAACGGTGGATTTATATATACTGCAAGATAACCCCGTAGGTTTAGTGGGCAATAGCAGCCAAACGGTTGGTGCAACAATCAACAGTAAATATTGGTATAAATTTGCTGGTGCGGTAAGCAACACAGGCGCCTACAATCTTGACCCAGCTATTTTTCACGGTAACGGAAACGCATACATGGTATTAGTTGTCTCAGCGACGGATAAGACAAAATTCGATATTAGCGACGCAACTTTTTCACTCAAACCGTTTTAAATAACCAGCAAACTGCTAGTGGCTCCTTTTTTACATAAGGAGCCGCTCCTTTTTATCACCGCTCAATTTTATAGATCACATCCACACTTTGAGTTTTGCCCGATTCTGCTTCGAGGCGTAGCTTGTCATTAATTTCGTAGCGCATGCCTAGCGAGAAAGCTTGATCGAACAAACCTACCATATAACGAATAAATAATTTGGGGGTAACGTATTTACCCATCCACAATTCGCTTTGCTCAAACCCTTTATCGGATTTAATGGCGATTTCATCGATGCGAAACATACTCGCAATATCGGAGGTCATCATCTGGCCGCGATCCATTCCCAAACTGCCAATTGCGCCGATTAAGGAATAGGCATCTGCCTGAGAAGATTGCGACAGTGGCTTGCCGGTTAGGAGCATCGCCATAGCCTCACTATCTGAGCGCGCAGGAACTGCAAACACACTGCTTTTGGGATGCTGCAAGGTACCGCCAATTTCTAAGCCTGCAGTAGCATCATTCATGACTCGCAATGCGCGAATATCCAAGCCGGGGTTATCGTAAGGGCCTTGAAAAATTAAACGGCCGCGCTCAATCACTAAATCTTGCCCATAGGCTTTGTAATTACCTTTACCTACCGCCACAAAACCCGTCACAAAGGTTTGGCGATTTTCTTCTTTTAATACATTCACTTTACCAAGCAATTGAGTATCCAGCCCAAAGCCTTTAAAGCGAACATCATCGCCAAAATACAAAATAATATTGGTGAAAAATGGAATGGATTTTTTACCCACAAAATCATTCTGCACCATGCGCTCATTTTCAATGACAGTAACATCGGCACTTACACGGGTGGCAGAGGCCGGTAAGGTTTTGACTATAGCGCGCGCCCACGGAATCTCTGTACTGCCGGTTAAATTAATGGCGTTAGCATTGGCGGATAATTTTAAATTAGGGCTGAGGGTTGCGATAAGTTGCGGCTGTTCCACAAAGCGAATATTGGCACCATAAATATTGCTCTGCCATGTCCACTGCGGCGTACCAACATTTTCTAAATCGCCTTTAACCATGAGCGTGCCGTCGCCAGAGGTCACCTGGCCATCTAAATGCAACTTCCCGGAGCTTTGGCTATTCAACTGCAAATCAAAATCGCGCAACACCAAACCCAGTTTAGGTAAATTAGCGCCACCATGACTAAATTTAATATTGCCCATTACTTCTGGCTTGCTCGTACTGCCAGAAAAATTAATATCTGCACTGGCAGAACCCGTTACTTTATTTAAAAAAGGCAGCAAACTTTCTAGCGGTGCTAGGTCATTAAGCGCCGCGCCGAGCTTACCTTGAATCTTTTCATCTTTAAGATTGTATTTTGCAGCGGCATTGATAGTTCCGTACTTCGCCCAATCGAATAAGAGTGTGCTACTGAGCTGATCATTCTTCAAATTGGCATTTAGCTTGCCGCTCTGAAGTGGGTAAATTTTTATATCACCGCCTTGAAACTGATATAAAAACTGTGCATCGCGCGTTTGCAGTTGTGCGTCTAGCACTAAGGATTTTGCAGGCAGTGCGCGCAGGTTAATATTACCGTCCAACACGCCTTTTAAAATCACCTCAGGCTTAAACCACGCTTGAAATTGATCTATGGGCAAGGCTTTTACGGTGCCCTCTAATTGAAAACCTTGCGCACTATTCCAACGGCTTTCCATACAGACTTCGGGATAATCTTGCACCTCAATACTACTCATTTGATTTTCGTCGCCGGCCAATGCGGAGGCTAAGGTATTTTTTATATCGCTATGGGGCAAGTTGTTAGCATTTAATGCGGAGGCTTTTTGCACAAAGCGCGACCTCGCGGTGGTTAAACACAAGCGACCTAAATCCATATTGAGCTTGTCGCCGTGAGCATTTATTTGCCGAGCGTCAATGTGCATAGGCGATGCAGAAGCCAGAGTCCAGCGCGGAACTTTTTTCAATCCAAATACAAACTCACGCCACTGGCCGCGCCAAATTTCATCTTTCCAACTACTATCAAGCGTTAAACTTGCTGAGCCAAGTGAGGGGCTATCCATTTTCGCTTCAATTTTGTGTTGCGCAAGTGTGCCTGCACCTTTGATATCGATATGCGAGAAACTTTGCGCCTTCCATTGCACGTGTTTAGCGGCCAACAACAAATCGTAATCTGCCGTTGCAGTTTGTGGCTTTAAATTTAAAGATAAATTCTCGACCGCATAGTCACGCCACAATAACCGCTCAACCTGCGCGGTAATATTAATACGGGGATTGGCTTTATCGCCGGATATAAGGCCACTGGAAATAATACTGCCGCTAATACTTGGATCAATTTGCCCCAAGAGCGGCGCATTAATTTTCCACTCAAGCGCTAAATCATTGCCAGCCTGGCCCTTCAACATTAATTGATTGGCACCTATGGCAAGATTGGCATCTGAAGAGTTCCAGCTCGCGCCGTCATAATTAAGATTGCCGCGTGCCGATACCGAAAGCCCGCGCAACTCGCCGCGCCCCTCTATATTGCTAAATGCTAATTTTAATTCGCTCGTTTTATTATTAGTTGACGGAGATTGAAATGCTCCCTGCGCATTAAGCGCAAGTTGTATGTCGCTCGGCCAATCGGCTATAAAATGATTGAGATTGAAATGCTCTGTCTTGAGGTTTAAATTCCATTGCCATTTTTTTGTGGTTTCAAACTCACCGATCAAATCCCCCTTTACGTGAATAGTATTTTCACCTTGATCGGTAACACCTGTTTGATTGGCAACACCTAATAATTTATTTGCAAGCGTTAAGGTATTGACTTGCGCACGAAGGGATTTTTCTTGTAGATCATACTGGCCTTGAGCATCCCCCGTTAAATCAAAAATTTTGTTTAAAGCTTTAAGCTGAGCTTGGCTATTCACTTTAAAACTACTTAACCAGCCAGATAGTGTAATGCTGCCTTGAGTAAGGTTTTGAGTATTCGGGATTTGAATATTGGGAGATTGAGTGTTGAGGGGTTGAGTATTGGGAGTTTGGCTATTAGGTATTTGTTTAATTTGATTTAGTTTTAATGCCTCTACCCATTCAGGCAATAAAGCCTGCTCTGCCCACTCTATTTTCACATCAGCGTTAGGTTGCACTTTGGGCTGACGCAACGCCGGCGAAATTATTGCTGTTGTTGTTAGTTGTAGTGGCTGCGAAAGTTGATTGTGTAACTTAAAGGTTTTGATGTCGCCGCCAAGCATAAATTTTCCGGAATACTTATGTTCAGGTTTATCGCCGCTAGTAAACGCCCACTGGCTATCTACATCCAGCTCATAGGGGTAACGCAAACCCATCGAGCCATTCAATTGTAAACTGGTTTGCGAATTCGTCAGTTTTAAATCGCTAGTGCGCAAATGAAAGGTACCCAAACTTAAATTGCCTTGCAGTGCTGTTATAGGTATGTGTGTATCGCCCTGCTGAATGTCAATATTGCGCAAATTTAAACGCTGTAACTGCACGCGCACCGGTTGCGCTAGACTCGGCCATTGGTAATTTTCAGGGTCGGGCTCATTTTTGCTAGGAGGCAAATGAATTTTTATATTTTCAGCAGAGAGCGATTGCACAGAAACTGCGGTATAAAATAGCCCCAGTGGCTGCCAGCGAAAGGATACTTTTTCAGCGTAGAGCGAAAGCTCATCCTGCTTGAAATCCACACTCGCAATATCTAAACCGGTAATTAAATTGCCTTGCAATGCACCCAGCTGAATATTTGCCTTATCTGCCAGTGTACCCACCACCCAATGGCTGCCAACTTGAGTAGCCATCAAACTGCTTAAGAGCGTAACAACAAAAATAAAACTCAAAAATATACTGAGTAATATTTTTTTTAGGCGGCTTAGTCCTTTCAGTTTTAACCAGACTGGTTTAATAGGTAAGAGCTTCATTTATAAATCCGGCCCCATACTTATATGTAAGTTCCAAGCCTTTTTATCATCTAACCCGCGCGCTACATCTATCCGCACTGGGCCAATCGGCGATATCCAACGCACACCTATGCCCGCACCGCGTTTAAGTTCAAAATTAAAATCTTGGGCAGCATTGCCCACATCAAAGAACACAGCCGCAGCCCAACTTGGGCGAAATTGATAATCGTATTCAATGCTGGTCGTCAACAAATTTCTACCGCCAACAACTTCTCTCACATCATTTCCATCGGCATCTTTAAGTGTATTTCCAGTAGCATCTTTTACTTGCTCTGTTGGCCCTAGCGATTCGTAATCATAACCGCGCACGCTGTTGCCACCGCCAGCAAAATAACGCACAGACTTTGGCAACTCCTGCACGCCATTAACATCGGTCAAACCAATTTCACCACGCACTAATAATCGGCCATAAGTTAGCGCGTGAATGTATTTGGCGCGCGCATAAAATTGCTCGTAGCTAACATCTGAACCCAAGGTATTGGGCGATCCGGATAATTTTGCCAGCAAACTCCAACCCATAAGAGGATATGGATTACCATCGGTTTTAATGCGCGAGAAAGTGACAGAGGGAATAATAAGATGGCTATAAGTTAAATCTGCACTGCCTACGCGCGAATTTTCATTTTCAATATTAATAGCATAGGTGTGTAACCAGCGATTTTTTTGGTAATAGGTATAACTCACGCCCAGCGTATTTTTATCGCTATAGGCGGTATCGGTTTCTTCTTTTTCAAGACCGGTATAGATTTTTAAAAACTCGTAAGAAGGTTTAGACAAAGGAATGTTGTAGCTAATCAGCACATCCGTGGTCAGTACCGATTTACTCGCATCGGCTTTAATGCTGTGCCCAGAATCATTAACATAGCGATCTTCAAAACCTAAGAGCACACGCGGGCTGGCATCGCCACCTTCACTGGCACTAGCACCCACACCAATTGAATAAGCATGGCGCTTGCGCTCTTCTAGCTGCACATCTATATCCACAGTATTATCATGCAAGTGTTGCAAATCTGGCGATGCCATTGCGACCGAAAAATAATTACTGGCGTTGTAATAACTTTTTAACTCTAGCAACTTATCGGTATCGTAATAATCTCCGGTACTGATATTGAGATAGCGGCGTAGAAAGGCCTCATCCAAAATATTGTGCGTCATACGGATTGCGCCAATGCGATAACGCGTACCTGTGTTGTAAATGAGTTCGATATTGGCGGTATTAGTTGCTGCGTTCACAATCACTCTAGAAACATCAAAACGGCCATCAAAATAACCATGCCCAGTTGCCAGCGTCGTAATCTGTGTTTTCAAATTTTCATAAACGCCATGATGAAAGCCGTCGCCCACTTTTATGCTGGGGGCGATTATGAATGGCATAAAATTTTCGTCATCCGCACCATCGCCGCGAAGGAGCAAATTAAACTCTGCCACCTTCACTTGCTCGCCCGGCGTCAAGTTAATACGCAATTGCCAACAATCATTGGCTTGCGCGAGATCAGTGGTGAACCTAAGCTGGTAATAGCCCAGCGCTTGCGCCGCTTTTTCAATTTCATCGTCGGCATCAACCAGCAAAGATTTCAAACGCCACAAGGGTGCGGAACAAGATTCCTCAACAATGGTCAGATACTGGCGAACATTGTCACGCAGCTCCCTTAAACCACCGTCTATTTTAATGTCTGGGGTGGGTGCAGCTTGAGCAGGCATGCCAATAAAGGCCAAACTCAAGGCGGTTAGCAAGATGATTTGCCGGAAAGGTCGATCTATCACAAATTTCAACACAGTTTTCCTAAAAGTTCTAAAGGCACCCGAGCCGGTGACGCCATGCGCGATTCATATTAAGTTACTCAACACTCTACCCTAGCGGGCAAAACACTCAAAGGCTTGTTCAGTAATTTCCGTTATAATCCGCACATTCATTTTTAGGATCCCAAGATGCTTAGTTACCGACACGCCTTTCATGCAGGCAATTTTGCCGATGTACTCAAACACAGCCTGCTGCTGCATGTGCTCAATTATATGGCGAAAAAAGAAAAGCCCCTGCGGATTATTGATACTCATGCAGGTGCAGGTGCCTATAAATTTGGTGCTAATCAGCCCATCAAGAACCGTGAATTCGACAATGGCATTGGCAAACTCTGGGCGCGCGATGATTTACCACCCATAGTGCAAGAATATGTGGCTTTTATTAAAGCCTTTAATACCGACAAACAACTGCATTACTACCCCGGCTCGCCGCTGTTTATGCAGGCCATGCTAAGACCTAAAGACAACTTATTCCTACATGAGTTGCACAGTACCGATTGGCGCATACTCACAGAAGCCATAGGCAATGACAAACAAGTCAAAATTATCGATGACGATGGCCTTGCGGGCATGCAAGCGCTCTTACCTCCGCCCGATAGACGTGGTTTGATTTTTATCGACCCCTCTTACGAATTAAAAAATGAATATCACGACGTCGTAAAACAAGTTGTCAGTGCACACAAACGTTTTTCTACCGGCACCTTTGTAATTTGGTATCCGGTGGTATTGCGCCAGCGCATTGATGATATGCAAAAAGCCTTGGTAAAAAGCGGCATTAAAAATATTCAATTGTTTGAATTAGGTATTGCACCCGATAGCCCTGAATACGGCATGAATTCCAGCGGCATGTTTGTGATTAACCCACCGTGGACTTTATGGAAAGCAATGGAAGAAGCACTGCCCTATCTTGCCGATACCTTAAGCGAAGAAGGCCAAGGCTTTTATCGTTTAGAACAACTTGTTGCAGAATAATTGAGCACATTATGACCACAAAAAAAGCGAACAAAGCTGCACTTTTTTCAGCAATTATATTTCCCGGCGCAGGCCTGTGGTGGCTGAAACATTATGGGCGCGCGAGTATTTTCATACTGTCTGCGATAGGCTCACTCGGTTATATTGTGACCACACTGTACAACTCCATTATGCCCATTTATAGCAAGATGCTGCGCGATGCAGAAGAGGGATTAATAGTGGTAGATGCTACAAATTTCTCAAGCATGTTCACCAAACTCTATCAAGAAATGTATCAAGGCGTTGCGGCCCACCAAAGTCAACTGAATGCCGCTCAATATATTTTTATTGCCTGCTGGCTATGCAGTATTGCCTCTTCTTATTTTGTTGGAAAGAAAATGGACTTAGCAGAAAATAAATCCAAACCCAACGCATGAGTTAACTGATTATGCACCCAAGTATTATTACAATTCTTTTGCTCATCTGCAGCAATGTGTTTATGACATTTGCGTGGTACGCACACTTAAAAGAACTCAACAATAAACCTTGGGTGATTGCAGCACTTATCAGCTGGGGCATTGCACTCTTTGAATACCTGCTACAAGTACCCGCCAATCGTATTGGCTACACAGTCATGAATGTAGGGCAATTAAAGATCCTACAAGAAGTTATCACCATCAGCGTGTTTGTCCCCTTCGCATTTTTTTATTTAAAAGAGCCGCTAAAGCTGGATTATTTATGGGCAGGCTTATGTTTGCTAGGCGCGGTGTTTTTTATGTTTAGGGATAAGCTAAGCACTTAACATAGGCGCCACGCCCATTCAAAGCAATGCATGTCACTTTCAATAAATTAATGTGCTTGGGTTAAATTTTTCATCCACACTTTTGTCTTGATACGAAAATGAACGGGCAAAAACTTTAAGCCATCCTCTAAAAACATGAGCGCATACAAAAACGTAAACGACCATCCGCCAATAAATACCGCCATGGCATAAATAGGTAAACCCACACCCCACATCACCACTGTATCCGTAATCAAGCAAAATTTATTATCGCCACCTGCGCGCAACACGCCGATAATGCGAATCATATTGAACACTTTTAACCAAACCAGGCCGCAAAAAATAGCTAATGTTTGCGTGAGTAATTGCGCGGTATTCTCCGCTAAAGGCTTAAATATTTCTAACACCCAAGGCCGCGCGAACCATAATCCCGCCGTCATCAAGATTAATAAGCCAAGCGTTAAGCCATTAAAAAATTTCTGCAGCCGCCAAGCTTCTTCTTGATTATCACCACCGAGGGCGCGGCCAACTAATACCGCCGCCGCATTCGCCAAGCCGACAAAAAGCGCAAAGAAAATACTTTCAACCGGTACTACCATTCCCATAACAGCGAGCGCATCAGTTCCGGCATAACCGGTAACAACATGATAGGTCGCATTGCCCACCGCCCATATTCCGTAGTTGGCAACCAAGGGCAACGCAAACGCGAGGTAACGTTTAATTTGTACAGAGTCAATTCCCTGCGCTAATTGTTTTATTTTTAAAGCAAACCCGTGCTTTGTGGCGTAAACATAGGCCAACATAAACAGAAGTTGCACACAGCGCGCAATCAAAGTCGCCCATGCAGCACCCGCGACACCTAATGCAGGAAAACCCCAGTTACCCGTGATTAAGGCATAGTTCAACGTCACATTAATAATTGCAGCAATAATGCCCGCGATCAGCGGCATAGTGGTTTGCCCTAGCGCGCGCAGCGATGCTTCAATAATCACAATAATCTGCGTAAGCAATAACACGGGAGCGGTGATGACTAAAAATTGTGCAGCGAGATTGGCAACTTCCGGATCAGGGTTAATCCAATGAATCCAAATAGGAGCAGCAAAACCGCACACAAACATAATGGGAACAATAATGGAAATACCGACCACTAAGGTGACCGCAAACATCCGCTGACAACTGGCAAAATCTTTAGCGCCGCTATACTGCGCAATCAACACACTGCCGCCCGTCGCAAAGCCGCTCATCAATACCAACAATAAAAAATGAATTTTTGCTGCAAGGCCTACCGCAGCAATTGCCTGCTCACCCAAGGGCGCGACCATCATGACATCGGCCATGCCCAAAAAGGATTGCAATAGCATTTGCCCTGCCACGGGCAAGGCCAGCATGAGCAAGGTAATTAAGAAGGTTTTTGAATTAACGGCGGGAACTTCAGTTACAACACGCGACACGAGTTACTCCAGTGCAGGCGAAAAATCGCATTATAGGGTGAGTGCAACTAAAATGATCTTTGAATACCTATGTAATCCCTAACTTAACAATTCTTAAAGGGACACATTGAATAAACTCGCTCAATATTCGCCACGCCTAGCGCACTAAAACATAACGCCTGGCATCCATAAGCCATATAGGTATACGCCACCGATAGTTTTTTATTTAATTCCAAGAAGAAAAAATTATGAATACAACCACTCCTCTGCAACATCCCGAAACCCCTCAGCGGGTATTACTGGTGGATGCCCTACGCGGCTTTGCGCTTATGGGTTTATTTTTGGTTCATTCTATTGAACTCTTTGAACTCTACTGGCAAAACCCTGTAGATAGCCTCGTACACGATGTCATTTTCTTTTTATTCGCCGGCAAAGCCTATGGGATTTTTGCCATGCTGTTTGGCGTGAGCTTTTTTATTATTATGGATAAGCAAGCACAAAAGGGCGTGGATTTCCGTTTGCGCTTTGCATGGCGATTGGCCATTTTGTTTGCCATTGGCACGCTTAACAGCATGGTTTACTCCGGAGAGGTTTTACAAGTCTTAGCGGGCTATGGTTTCTTCTTGATATTGGCCTATCGCATTCCCAGCAAGTGGTTAATTCTGCTCGCCATCGCCTTTTTATTAACGCCGCATTTGATTTACCACTATTGGGCAGCCATGCACAATTTACCCAGCGCAAACGATAAACCCTACAGCTGGATTCTCTACGAACAAACTGCTCCTGTGTGGATCAATGGTACGCTGCCAGAAGTCCTCGCGTTTAATTTAACCACTGGTTCGCTCGCCAAATGGTTTTTCTTTTTGGATGGCAGCCGTGGCTTTCAATTATTCGGCTTATTTCTTATTGGCTTAGTAATAGGCCGCATGGGGTTATTGGTAAAACCCGTTGCATTCACCCGCTTACGCAAACAATTATTGGTGGGCGCAATTTTTGGAGCGATTACTTTCTTTGCGCTGCAAAAATACTTAGCCACACCAGACATTAAAGCGCTTTGGCCCGAAGGCAATATGGCCAAATGGTACTTGAATGAAACCGTGGGCGGTTATTTCTGCCTCGCGTTTATAACAATTTTGGTGCTGTCTTTTATTGCCTTTTACCAAAAACAAATCGGCCAAAAAATTCTTGGTGTACTTGCACCTGTAGGCCGCATGAGCCTTACCATTTACGTAAGCCAAAGCCTCTGCGGCGTACCCTTTTTCTACGGTTACGGCTTAGGTATGTACGACAAACTTAGCCAAGCACAAGCGCTAATGATTGGTGTGGTATTTTTCACCCTGCAAGTATTATTTGCGCACTGGTGGTTAAAACGTTTCCACTACGGCCCACTAGAATGGTGCTGGAGAGCAGCGACTTATTTGACGGTGAATGTACCTTTTGTGAAAAGAGAAGGTTCAATCGCGAAATAAAAAGGGACGAATAAAAAAAGGGGCGGCTTGTTAAATACACGCCGCCCCTTTTTATTAATACAGCTATTGAATTTCAGCAGCCGAAATTTCCTCTTTACCCTCTACCAATTTCTGCACTATCACACTGCCAATCATATCGCCCTCAACGTTAACCGCAGTGCGAAAGGTATCCAGTAATCTATCAATCGGTAGCAGAATTGCTATAGCCTCAATCGGCAAGCCGACAGATTGCAATACCATAATCATGGTAACCATACCCGCGCTGGGGATTCCGGGTGCACCCATGGAGGCAATCATTGCTGTGGCAAATACAATCATCTGTTGCGAAAGGCTTAAATCGATACCCGCAAGATTCGCTACAAACAACGCGGCAGCAGCTTCATAAAGTGCGGTGCCATCCATATTAATGGTGGCGCCCAGCGGTACAACAAAACCGCTAATATCTTTGCTCACCTTTAAGTTTTCGGTGGTGCATTTCAATGTCACCGGCAAAGTTGCATTACTAGAGCTGGTTGCAAATGCTGTGATCAAGGCTTCACGCGCACCGCGAAAAAACCACAGCGGCGATTTTTTAGTAACGATATAGAGCAACAGCGGCAATACAATCACGCCATGCACTATGGTTGAGCCTGTAACTAATACAATAAATTTTGCCAGAGTGGATAGGAGTGCAATATCTTGCGTTGCCACTAACTTGGTTAAAAGCGCGAAAATACCCAGCGGGGAAATCAGCATGATCCACCCTACAATACGCATCATTAAATCTAAAAACTCTTGAAACAGATTTAATATATTGCGATAGCGTTCACCGCCAACCACTAATGCCACGCCTAAGAAAAGTGCAAAGATTACTATCGCTAAGATGTCGCCTTTAGCAAATGCAGTAAAGGGGTTTTGAAATAAGCCATGCAGAAATTGCGTGAAAAACTCTGACCCAGTCATTTGTTTGTGGTGAAAGTTAGTTAGCGCATCTTGGAACATCGCTAAATGCAGACCTTCGCCGGGGCGAAACACATTCATTACCGTTAAACCCAGCAACATCGCCAAGGCAGTAGACGTCATAAAGAACAGCAGCGTCGCAACCCAAACGCGATGAATTTGTTGATGCGCCTGCAAGTTGGCAACACCTACCACGATGGTGGAGAAAATCAGCGGAACTAAAATCATTTTTAGCAGATCGACAAACACACCGGCAGTCAACGTACAGGCATATAAACTCCATTCGCGCACCGGCGATGCATCGCCCAGTTGCGTTAGCACACCGCCAACCAATAGGCCGAGCAAAGCACCGATAAATATTTGTTGATTCAAGCTAGGCATAAATCTCTCTGACTGATTGGTATTAGTTTATGTATCCCATACGGCGATGCTTATCTTCAACCACGCGGTAATCATTGTTTAACAAATACAGCTCACGCTCGGCACGCTGTGAATCATAATCCAAATTACGAATTTCATTTTCCATGTCGATGATTAAACGCGTTTTGTAACGTCGATCTTTTTCATCGTTACTATTTACGATATCGCGTCTTAATTGCGCAATGTCATTGTAACGATTGTTGATTTGCGAACTGTTGCTGCTAATTTGGCTATGCATTGTATCTATGCGGTGTTGGATGTTGTACAGCTCTTGGCCATCGTTATAAGCGCGCAAAAATTTTCCTTCTGCGTCTGCTGGGCAAATTCCATTGTAGGCCGCGCCCTTACGCCCCTCGCTATAACCCTTCTCTGGCACGCAATATAAACGCGCACCCTTGCCGTGACCTTCACGATACTCTTTCATATCGGGCACGATATTAACTCGCGCACAGGCTTTGCCGTGTTCAATCACACGATCTAACGCGAAACCTTGGGTGGCATCGTCCACGCCTTTTAAATACCAATCGGCTTGCTTACATTCATCTTTGCTCATAGTCGCGCAGCTAGATATGAATAATGAAAGCAAGACAAATACCACACTATTTATTTTCATTTTTTAGCAATCCTAATTAAAGACCATAAATACAAATAAAAAACGACTAGAGTAATAGGTAAACCAAAAGCTCAGGGTAAATCTGTTGCAAAATCACCACTTTCAATAGCGCACGAATTGGTTACAATCGCGCTATCATTTTCCCCTGCCACATAAATCACAGGAACTCTTGCCATGACTCGCCGCTATTCAGATATGAACCAGCACGATGCGCTGTATAAAATCGCCCGCGCTTACCCAGGCGGTATAGAAGCGCTTGCGCAAGCTATGAATATGTCGGCCAATGTCTTGCGCAATAAATTAGCGCCGGGCATTGCATCGCATTATCCTTCATTTGAAGAAGTGTCTTGCATCATTACGCTGTGCCAAAACGCAGGTGTAAAAGACGCCACCTTACCACTGCACGCGCTCTTGGCGCGTCACCGTATGGCCGCTTTTTTAGTGCCTGAACCCGCCAGCATCAGCAACGATGATTTGTCGCAAACCGTGTGCAAAGTCATGAGCCAAATAGGCGATGTGGCCGAGGCGGTTTCTGAGGCCTTGGAAGATGGTGTCATTACCGAACTTGAGGCCGATTTAATTGAGCGCGAATTCCAAGGTGCGCTTGCAGCGTTGGGTGCATGGCGCGCACGAATTCGCTTGCATCACGACCAAAGCAAGCATTAAAGCGCGGATTATTTTCTTATTTTTTGACACGCGCAGGATGTTTGATTGCATCCTCCGCAATCGTTTTTTCAGCCAAGGGCAAAAGCGCGTTAATCTGATCCCATTCTGCGGCCGTGGGCACCTTGTAGCCTCGCGGCCTACCCTGCTCTAAAAAATCCCACCCGTAACCCCAGCGATAGGGCGTCATCAAAAATGGGCCGCCACCAGTACTGACAAAAAAGTACATGTAATTTCCCATAGCCTTGCCGCCAACGTCTGATACACAGGCCAAAAGATCTTCATCGGCCTGGTTGCGCTGCAGATTGGTTCCGCCAATCCAATAGGCTATGTCATGAGCCACACAGCAGTGTCGCCATAAATAGGGGTTGGTCACAGTGCCATCAATCCACACCGAGCAGCCATCCGTAGTAAATGGCTTGAGCTTATTTACGTGCGGAGCCAACTGCGCGCTAGCCTGTTGTACCGAAATCGACAACAACATCAGGCTGAGTCCAGCCAGTAAGCATGAAACTCGCATAAATTCATATCTCCCTAGCTTTTTGATTGGGTGTACCCTCGCGGCATTGTACAATAGCCACCAGATTTTTCAGGTGGCTTTTTTATCACAAACGAGCCCTCTTTATGAGCAGCGAGCCCTCTCTATGAGCAACGAACGAGCACCCATGAGCGAACAAAAAACAACACATTTCGGCTTTGAACAAGTAGCCGTTGAGAAAAAGGCAGAGCGCGTGGCCGGTGTATTTCACTCAGTAGCCGCCAAATACGACGTGATGAACGATTTAATGTCAGCAGGTATTCACCGCCTTTGGAAGCGATTTACCATTGAAGCCTCAGGCGTGCGTGCTGGTCACAAAGTCTTAGATATTGCAGGCGGCACTGGCGACCTCAGCTATCAATTCGCCAAGCTTGTTGGCAAAGATGGCCAAGTCATTCTTGCGGATATCAACTCTTCTATGCTCAATGTTGGGCGCGACCGCTTAATTGATCGTGGCGTTGCCGGCAATATTCAATTCGCACAGACCGATGCACAATACCTACCCTTCCCCGATAACACCTTTGATTGCATCACCATCGCCTTTGGCTTGCGCAATGTGACCGATAAAGATTTAGCGCTGCGCTCAATGCTGCGTGTACTTAAACCGGGCGGCCGTTTATTGGTATTGGAATTCTCCAAACCGCAACACACTGCGCTTGAAAAAGTGTACGACACCTATTCGTTTAAGTTGCTGCCGCTGATTGGCAAACTCGTGACTAACGATGCCGATAGCTACCGCTATTTAGCTGAATCGATTCGCATGCACCCCGATCAAGAAACCTTGAAAGACATGATGAAAAGCGCGGGTTTTGTAAACACTGAATTCACCAATATGACCGGCGGCAATGTGGCGCTGCATAAAGGCTTTAAGTCTTAAACTATATCAAGAGATCTTTGCACGAAAGATAATTTACCCAAGTCAGTGCCGGTTTATGATTCGAAACCCTAGAGGCATGGATGCCGACAGGGAGCTACAAGGATGTATTTATGCGTTTTCGAATCATAGAGCGGCGCTTGCGATGTGATAAGTAATTCGTTCAGAAGCCTCACTAAAACAATTGCATTCGAATATTTTCTATTTTCATGCTGAGAACTGCGCCATGGATCCTATGCTTAGCACCGCCGCGCTCGCTAGCGCAGAGAAAATTATTAATACCGCGCTGGCCTATGATCCCGCTTCGCGCATTGCTTTAGCAGAACTGAGCCCACAGGTATTAGCCGTACACATTAGCTCGCCGGATGTTAAAATTTTTGTTATGCCCAGCGTGGATGGCATTGAGTTGCACAGCCATTATGAAGGCGACATTACTACGCAATTAGAAGGCACTCTGCCCGCGCTCCTAAGCTTAATTAAAAGTGAGCGCTTAAATTTAAAAGACAGCGGTGTGCAATTGTTCGGCAGCACCAGCTTTTTAGCAGAGCTGCAAAAGATATTAAAGAATCTGGATATCGATTGGGAAGAAATGCTCAGCCAAGTATTTGGCGATGTTATCGGCCACCAAGGTGCAGAATTGATTCGCAGCAAAATGTCGTGGACGAAAGATCGCGTGAGCAATATTCAACGCCTCACCAGCGAATTTCTTACCGAAGAATTACGCGTGTTACCCAGCGCGCCCGAGCTTAACTTTTTTAATGCGCAGGTAGATGAATTAAAACTGGGCGCAGATCGTGTAACCGCGCGCATAGAACAGATTCTAGCTCGCATAGAGCGCCAAAATGCACAGCAGCAAGCTGCACAACAGGAATAATAACTCGTGACTGTTTTTTTTCGTTTTATCACTATACTTCGCGTTTTTTTGCGTTACCGCTTAGACGAACTTATCCCCCACGAGCATTTGCCCATGCGTGCAAAATTCTTGCTCTTGCCTTGCAGATTATTTGGTTCATCCAAACTCAGCCGTGGCGAACGCCTGCGCCGCGCCTGCGAAGAACTCGGGCCGATTTTTGTAAAGTTCGGCCAGTTGCTTTCCACCCGCCCAGATTTAGTACCTGACGATATAGTTGCCGAATTAAATTATTTACAAGACCGCGTTGCCCCTTTCCCTAACGATGAATTTCGCCGCATTATAGAAAGCGCTTTAGGAGCCTCGGTCGAATCCATTTTTAGCCATTACGAGCACGAGCCGCTGGCATCAGCATCAGTTGCACAAGTACACGCCGCCACTTTAAAAAATGGCAAAGCCGTGGTGATTAAAGCGATTCGCCCGAATATTGAAAAGATTATCGCGCAAGATGTCGCCCTGCTCTTAAAGCTTGCGCACCTGCTAGAAAAATACAGTGAGGATGGCCGCCGCTTGCGCCCCGTGGAAATCGTGCAAGATTATCGCAACACGATTTTTGACGAGCTCAACTTACAAAAAGAAGCTGCCAATGCTTCACAGTTACGCCGCAACTTTGCTAATTCCAATCTACTTTATGTGCCCGAAATCTATTGGGATTACACGCGCAACAATGTAATGGTTATGGAGCGCATCTATGGCATACCCGTTACCAATCTCGACGAACTTAAAGCGCAACATACCGATATGAAAAAGCTGGCCGAACGCGGCGTGGAGATTTTTTTCACGCAGGTGTTTGACCACAACTTTTTCCATGCGGATATGCACCCCGGTAATATTTTTGTTTCAAGAGAAAACCCCCAAGCGCTTCAAAAAAGTGGGCCGCAATATATTGCGGTAGATATGGCAATCGTAGGCTCACTGACCCGTGAAGACCAATATTATTTAGCGCGCAACTTGCTCGCTATGTTTCGCCGCGATTATCGCCAAGTGGCTGAGCTGCATGTGCAAAGTGGCTGGGTTCCCGCCAGCGTGCGCGTAGATGAATTAGTTGATTCCTACGCCACAAAACTTTTGCGGGCCACCGCTCAGGCGACGAGCCCGTCGCGCTCCCGCGAACGAGAGACGCGCGCGCTCTTGGCTCGCCGAGAGGCTCTGCGGCACGCCGTATCTGT
>SXGR01145135.1_pt1 | contig 32757 bp, 26 predicted proteins | sample 3174711 | NCBI WGS metagenome assembly SXGR01 (sample SAMN11356860, study PRJNA531348) | freshwater metagenome | isolation source: freshwater sample F1-60 | place: China: Fuxian Lake, Yuxi | collected 2017-12-25 | reverse complement strand
TGGCAACTTGGAGCAGCATTCTTTTACCGGCATTTGCTTGATGGGGATCCGGCCTCCAACACCCTTTCATGGCGATGGGTCGCAGGTCTGCAGACCGCGGGAAAAACCTACCTCGCTCCGCGATCAGCGCGACCGTCTCTTCATCATTCATCGCCATGCGCGCAAATGTCTCGCGGATGTCATGCGCGGCAAGCAGCGGATCCGGCTTTCCGTTCGGGCCCTCTGGATTCACATAGATCAGGCCCATCTGGACCGCCGCAAGAGGATTCTCCAGTTCGCGCTGACCCGTGTACCGCTCGTCCGCGAGCCACGCGCGTTCGCTGCCCCAATAGGTCGTGTCGGGTTCCCAGACATCGCTGCGACCGCCCCCGAATCCGAATGTCTTGAATCCCATGGATTCGAGCGCCACATTCCCTGCGAGGATCATGAGATCCGCCCACGAGAGACGCTTGCCGTACTTGCGCTTGATCGGCCACAGAAGCCGCCGAGCCTTGTCGAGGTTCACATTGTCCGGCCAACTGTTGGTCGGCGCGAAGCGCTGCATTCCCGAGCCCGCACCGCCGCGTCCGTCACTGATGCGGTAGGTGCCCGCCGCATGCCACGCCATGCGGATCATGAACGGACCGGAGTGACCGTAGTCCGCAGGCCACCACGGCTCGGACTTCGTCATGAGCACACGGAGATCGGCACACACCGCCGCGAGATCGAGTTGCATGAACTCCCTCGCGTAATCGAAGCCCGTTCCCATGGGATCGGACTTGGCGGAGTTGCGCGCGAGCGACGCGAGGTCCAATTGCTCGGGCCACCAATCGCGGTTGGTCGCTGCCTTCGCGGGGTCGCGTGTGAACGCCCCTCGAAAGGGACATGTGCCGCCCGTCGTCTTGACTTCCGTGTTCGGTGCGTTGATGGTGCTCATGGATGCAACCTTTCGTCGGTCGTTCAGCGTCCGTCCACTCGGTAGAAGCCGCGAGGATTGACCATGAAGTAGCAGTCGTACGGCTCGAGCGGGGGCAGGCGCATGAACGGCTTGCCCTGCTCATCGCGGTCCATCATGAAGAACCACATTTGCTCGGGGCGCCCACCCGAAGGCTTCTTGCGGATGCCTTCCTCGCGGACTTCGTTCACGAGGTGATCGACCCACTTCAGTTGAACGGCCTTGTCTGCAAACTCATCCCAGTCACCGTTCTTCTTGGCGGAGTACATGCGCGCCTTGAACTCGTCGAGCGAGATGCCCATCTTGCGTGCAATCGGCTCGGCGAGCCGTCGCTCCCACTCCTTCATCGTCTTCACTTCCTGCTCGATGTCAGTCATGTTGCCCGATGCGCCGCCCGACATCTGGTGATGCAGGATGATCGCGTTGGGGTAGGCGTAACTGTGTGGTGCGAGTGTCGCGATGGTCGCAGCCATGCTGGCGGCAAAGCTCTTCACCACGACATGCACGGGGGCATCACTCGTCTCGATGGCCTTGAGGATGCGGTAGCCCTGCATCACGCTGCCGCCAGGCGAATTGTTGATGACGATGAAGATCGGCGCCTTGCGATCCTGATTGTTGAAGTAGTCGATGCGGTCGCAGACATAGTCCGCGGTGCCGGTAATGATCGGCCCGTCGAGCGCAATCTTGCGGTCACTCACCGTCAGCACGCCGTTTTCAAAGGGGGTCGCGGTGTAGGTGATCGGTGATGTGACCAGGTCTCGGAGCTTGTCGGTGCCATCTCTTTCCTGCAGGAGCGCAGCGGATGTTCGCGCTTGAATCTCTGCGCGGACCTGCTCGTCTGCCATCTTCGACTGATCGGCCTTGCGCTTCTCTGCTGCGAGCAAGTTGTCCGCCGCAATCGTCTCTTGCTCTCGGCGGGTGTCTGCCAACTTCGCGCGGTGCTTGATGTCCATCAGATCCTGCGCAGAGCGGATGCGGTCCATTTCCGCCTTGTTCGCGGCGAGTTCACTTTCGACCTTCGTCTGCGCGAGCGCCTGTGCCTGCTTCATCTTCTCCAACTCCGCCGCATTGCTGGCCATTTCACTGCGCAGTGTCGCGTCGCGCAGCGCGGCAGCTCGCTGCAGGGAATCGAGCTTCGTCTTGTCGGGCTCCGCTTGCGAGTTCTGCCTTGCGGTCGTGAGGGCCAATTCGGTTTCCAGCTTCGTCTTCTCCGCACGCAGAGTCGCGAGTTGCGCGTTCAACTCCTGCTCCCGGAGCTCCGCCTGCTGACGAAGGCGCTTGATCTCCGCTTCCGTCGAGTCTGGAGCGGGGGCAGCGGGAGCCGCTGCGGTCGCGGCTGGCGCGGTGGGTGTGCCGTTGCCTTGAGCATCGGTTGGTTTCTTCGATGTCTCGTCCGTCCGAGCCATGCTCGCGCAGGCAATGAGCGCGGGCATGGTGAGCGAGGCGATAATCACCTTTCGAAAGTGTGGCATCATTTCTCCTTGGTTGGGGAACCTGGGTGGATTTGTTCGGATCGTCAAACCGAGGACGAATGGTACGCAGCGGGGGGTGCAGTCGCCGAGGGAGACAGGCAGTCCCCGATATTCAGGTCGCGTGTCCCGGGGCCATCCATCGAGGACAATCCAACGGAATGCTCCACCGAGCCGCCCAACTCCGAATCCTCGTTTTTGCTGGAGCGGTTGCTTTGGGAGCTTTGTCCCTGGGAGTTTCTTTGGGAGTTCTGACTGGATCGCCCGTCACGCCACCGGTTGACGCGCCGATCACGGACGCCGCACCAGCTCCAGTTGCTGCGTCACCCACGGATCCCAGCGCGAACGATCGCGCGGCAGCTTGGCGTACAGCGGCCGAATACTCGCGATCGGCGGGAGGCGAGTTTCTCTTCGTGATGCAAGATGGAAAGGTCATCTTCGAGGATGGACTTGCCGGGTGGAGCCGTTCCCGTCCGCACCCGCTTGCGAGTGGTACGAAGAGCTTCACAGGCGTCGCTGCGATGCTGGCAGTCCAGCAGGGACTCTTCGCGCTCGATGACAAGGTGAGCGACACGATCACGGAGTGGCAGTCCGATCCACGCAAGCGCGAGATCACTGTTCGCCAGCTCCTGACACTGTCGAGTGGGCTCGAAGCGGATACAGCCGCGGACCGCAAGCGGACTCGCACAATCGCGACGGGGAATGCAGTCGAGCGTCTTCTCGCTGCGGCCGAGCAGCGTGATGACTTCCACGCGCAGGCAGTTCAGGCGCCCATGGTTCACAACCCCGGCGAGCGCTTCGACTATGGAGCCAACCACTTCTTCGCCTTCACGGAGTTCCTTGAACGCACACTCCGCTCGCGCGGCATCGCACCCGCGACCGCGTGGGCGTGGTACGAGAAGAACCTGTTCGATCCCATCGGCATGCAGGTGGCGCGCGTGGGGCGCGATCGGAAGGGGCACGCGCAGGTCGCGGGCGGCGCGTCACTCAGCGCCCAGGAATGGGCAAAGTTCGGTGAGTTTGTGCGGCTCGGTGGTCGCGTTCGCGCGGCGAGCGGAAGCGATGTGGAACTGCTCCGCACTGACCTGCTGCATCAGTGTTTCGAGCCATCGAAGCGCAATGATCGCTACGGGCTGACATGGTGGCTTGGACCGCGTGGCGCACCGAAGGACTTGCCGGCGGTCTGGATGGCCGCAGGGCTTGGCAAGCAGCGTCTCTATGTCGTGCCATCGGTGCGCATGGTGGCCGTGCGCTTCGCTCCTCTCCACAGTGAGCGAAGTAAGTTCAGCGACACACGCATGCTGACGCTGCTCCTCGACGCGCTTGGTGAGCAGCCCATTCCATTTGGTGATGTCAGTGCGCGCGGCGCAAACGACTGATGCTCTGACGACTCACGGCTTCGGGAGCGGTGGAGCCTCGGGCTCAATCTCCGGAGAGTCTGCAGGGGCGTAGGCATCCTCCTGGCTCGGCGCGCCGCTTGCCGTCTGCGTGCCACCCGATGTCGGCTCAGGCACAGAGCGAAGCGGTTCGTTGCCCGTTCCAAACATGGTGGAACGCGATCGACCCATGAGCAGATCGTTCATCATCGCCTCGCCAAGATCGCTTGTGACGACATGAACGGAGATGGGAACCGCAGCTGCTGACTCCGTGTATCCCGTGCAATCGCCAACCGACTGCCACACGATCTCGCCGCTCGGGGCGTGATAGAGCTGCAGCACCATGTTCATGTTGGTCCAGTCGGATCGGACGATGGTCAGTCCGAGCGGATTGAAGCGCGTCGCGTTACTGATGTTGATCCACGCAATCGTGCCGAGGAAGAAGTAGTCCAGTCCGGTTGCCTTCCCAAGCGCCGCCAAGTCTTCGGCGAGGAGAATGCCCGTGTTGTTCGCATGGTCGAGCAGTCGATGCAAATCGCGTGACTTGCCGGCGCGTACGGCGAGAGCCAAGGTTGTTGGTCCAGTCAGCACCGTTGCGTTGGGGCATGTGCGATGCAGCCCAATCCGAACGGCGTCGGATGCGAAAGCGCCAAGTCCACGCAGGGGGGCGCCCGGGGAGACGCCTTGCAGCGTGCCCACTCGCGGTGGTTGCGCGGTGAGGATCGCGCGCGCACCGCCATCGCGCTCCAGCACCGAGTTTGCGTAGATCGCGGAACGGGTATGGGCGCCCATCTTCACCGATGCCTCGCCGCAGCTCAAACAGGTCACCGAAGCAATCAAACTGAGGAGGGCTGCCATGGGGAACCGATTCATTCGGCTCAAATGTATTGTCTCGCGGCCTTTGTTCCTCGGCCGATTTGGTCGAGCGGTTTTATTATAGTTCAGGATACAAAACAACACTTAGAGCATTGGGTTCTTGGTTGCACGCATCATGATCGGGCGCTCGAACGGCTCGCTTCAACTCGGAACATACATCCGCGTTTTTGAAGTGATTTCGCCGATGGTTGGTGTCCGATGCAATTTTCGATTTGATCCCTTCAGTTCAGGTCTGGCATTCGTTGCGGCTCCATCTCACGCCCCCTAACATTCATTTCTGACCGACATTGTGAAAAAAATCACGAAGTCATCCACCTGTTTCCCTGCAAGAGCCTGCCCTGCTGAACGCCGCTTCCACTGCCTCTCTCACCAAGCCCCATGAGCCGATTCCTCTTTCCCCGCTGGACGAACGCGATCTTGCCCTTCATCCTCGTCACGGGCGCGATCATGCCCCTGTACGCCGTGCTGGTCGTTGCATACGGGTTCAGCCCCAAGACAATTGACGCGGGGTACATGCCGACGCAGCCAGTGCCCTATAGCCATGCGCTCCATGTCGGCAAGCTTGGCTTGGACTGTCGGTACTGCCACACAACGGTCGAGCGAACATCCTTCGCCGCAGTGCCGCCCACGCAAACCTGCATGAACTGCCACACGCAGATTCACCGTGAGAGTCCAAAACTGGCGGAGGTCCGCAGTTCCTATGAGACGGGAATGCCCATCGAATGGGTCAAGGTGCACAAGCTTCCCGACTACAGCTACTTCAATCATGCCGCGCATGTGAACCGCGGTGTCAGTTGTGTGGAGTGCCATGGGCGCGTGGATCAGATGGAAGTGGTCTATCGCCATTCGCCTCTCGCGATGGGTTGGTGCCTCGAGTGCCACCGCGATCCGATCGACCGACTTCGACCCGTTTCGCAGATCACCAATCTCGCGTGGGATCAGCGGACGGAAATGACTCGTGAACAACGCGAGGCGCTTGCCACGCAATACCACATCAATCCAAGCGAGAACTGCTCGACATGTCATCGATGAAGAAGACTTACTGGCGCAGCGTCGACGATCTCACTGAATCGTCTGAGTTCCGCGATTGGATGCACCGAGAGTTCCCCGATGGGGCTTCGGAGCATGTTCCGTCGGACGATCGGCGCACCTTCCTGAAGGTGATGGGTGCATCGTTCGCGCTCGCGGGTCTGGGGATCGCAGGGTGTCGGCGTTGGCCCGAGACGAAGATCGTTCCTGCGGCGAATCAGCCGGCGAATCGAATCCCCGGTGTGCCGGTGACGTACTGCAGTTCATGGGATTTTGCCGGCTTCGGTCAGCCGCTGTTGGTCAAGAGTTACGACGGTCGCCCGATCAAGCTCGACACGAATCCCGCGCATCCCTGGGGTGGCGCTGGCATTTCCGCCGTCGCGCAGGCTCAGGTGCTGTCGCTGTACGACCCAGAAAGAAGCCGTCAAGTGCTGTCCAAGGGGGTCGCCTCTTCGTACGAACCATTCGTCACATTCCTTGCGAACACCTCGCGAGAGCTGAAGCAGAAGGGCGGGCAGGGGCTCGCGGTCCTGTGCGGCGCAGCGAGTGGCCCGACCCACGCCGCCACGATCGCGCGTGTGCGCGCGACCTTTCCGAAGGCAACGATCGTGGAGTGGGAGGCGCTTGGACGCGACAATGCAATCGTCGGAACGGAAGCTGCATTCGGTGCGCCCATGCGCGCGCTGCCTGCGTTCGACAAGGCGAAGGTGATCGTGTCGCTCGGCGACGACTTCCTCTACGGAAACCCCGACGCGCCTCAGTGGGCGAAGCGTTGGGCCGTTGGCCGCTCGATCGATGCGGCCGATCCGAAGGCGCAGGAAGTTGCTCGCCTGTATGTGATCGAACAGGGACTCACCTCGACGGGCATGTGCGCGGACGAGCGCATCGCCACGCGGCTTGCGTTCATGCATGTGGCCGCAGCCATCATCGCCGACGCGGTCGGTGTGGGCAGTGACTCCGCCGAACTTCGTGCAGCGTTGACCGCGGCGAACTCGAGCGCGGCGGCAAGCTCCCTTCGCGAGGGTCGCGGACAGAAGGTGTTCGACGCGCTGATTTCGGACCTGAAGGCGAACCGCGGGCGTTCGGTGGTGACCGCGGGTGCGACCGCATGCGAAGCGACGCACGCGCTCGTCGCCGCCATCAACCGTGCGCTCGGCAATGAGGGATCGACCGTCACGCTGCTTGCGGAAATGCAGGGCGCATCGATGCCCGCGATGCAGATGCTGTGCAAGTCGATGGAAGCGGGCGAAGTCGACACGCTGTTCATCCTTGGCGTGAACCCCGTGTACGCGGCGCCGGCGGACTGTGATTTCGGCGGCGCGCTCAAGAAGGTTGCGAGAGTGGTTCATCTGGGGCTGCACGCGGATGAAACCGCGCGGCACCCCGGCGTCACATGGCACATTCCTCAGGCGCACTTCCTCGAGTGCTGGTCGGATACACGAAGCTTCGATGGAACGATCGCCGTTCAGCAGCCGCTGATTCTTCCGATGCTCGCGCAAGGGCAGGGCGGTCGCAGCGTCGACGAACTGCTCGCGGAACTCGTGGGCGATGGTCCAACCGATGGCGAAGAGATGGTGAAGAGCACGCATCAGTCCCTCGCGGCCGTCGGCGCGGGCGGGCCTTCCTTCGCAGAGATCTGGCGCAAGACGCTCGACCGCGGCTTCGTCGAAGGGTCGTCGCTGCCGTCGGTTCCTGCGCCTCCGATGCGCAACGCGGAGATTGCGAAGACGCTCGCGGGCTGCGCGTGGGAGTGCGACAGCGCCAAGGGCGTTGAAGTGGCGTTCCTCCGCGACATGAAGGTGTGGGATGGACGCTTCGGTTGCATCAGCTGGATGCAGGAACTGCCGGACCCCGTGACCAAGATCACTTGGGACAACGCGCTGCTGATGAGCCCCAAGACTGCGGATGACTTGAAACTCAAGCGCGGTCAGATGGCGGCGGTGACCGTGCAGGGACGCACGCTCGAAGCGGTCGCATGGCCCGTACCAGGATGGTCGGACGGTTCGGTTGGCATCAGCCTCGGGTACGGGCGAAGCGGCGCGGGTGTTGGGCTCGTCGCATCGGAGGCGGGATTCAACGCGAACCGAATTCGCACGGCCGGTGCGCCGGACTGGACAACCGCCACTTCGATCACTGCAACGGGTGCGACCTACACCGTGGCGCACACGCAAGATCACGGCGCCGCGGATGCGCTGAACACATCCGTCCCGCTGCAAGGGGTTCAAGATCGCTTGCCGACGCTCGTGCGCGAAGCGACGCTCGACGAGTACCGAACTCATCCAGACTTCGCACGCCACCGCACGCATGTCGCGTCGCGGCTGTCGTTGTGGTCGGAGAACAACCTCGAGGGCGCGCAGTTCCGATGGGCGATGGCGGTCGACCTGTCGAAGTGCACGGGGTGCAGCGCATGCGTCACCGCGTGCCAAGCCGAAAACAACATCCCCGTTGTTGGCAAGGACATGGTCCTGCGCGGGCGTGAGATGTTCTGGATCCGTATCGATCGCTACTTCAAGGGAGCGAACGCCGCGAGCCCCGAGGGTTTCGCGCTGCAGCCCGTCGCCTGCATGCACTGCGAGAATGCGCCGTGCGAGCAGGTCTGTCCGGTCGCTGCCACGGTGCACGATCAGGATGGACTGAACTCGATGGTCTACAACCGCTGCATCGGTACGCGGTACTGCAGCAACAACTGCCCCTACAAGGTGCGTCGGTTCAACTTCTTCGACTACCACCGTCGCGAAGTCAGCCGTGAAGAAGGCATCGCGAAGGTGAAGCCTGAGTACTACGTGGAGGAGGGTCCCGATGTGTGGCTGCGCATGCAGTTCAACCCTGAGGTGACCGTGCGCATGCGTGGCGTGATGGAGAAGTGCACCTTCTGCACGCAGCGCATTCAGGCGGCGCGCATCAAGGCCAAGAACGACTGGGCGCGCGCGGGCGGCACGGCGAGTGGCCAGAAGCAGTTCTCGATCCCGGATGGCACGATCCAGACGGCGTGCCAGCAAGCATGCCCCACGGGTGCGATCACCTTCGGCGACTTGAATGTGGCTGACAGCGCGGTGAGCAAGCTGCACCGGAGCAGTCGGTCCTATCAGATGCTGGAGGAACTCAACACGAAGACGCGACTGCAGTACCTCGCGCGTGTGACGAATCCCGCGCTCCCACGCGAGTCCGGAAGCGGCTCCGGCGGGCATGGCTCCGGCGGTCACGACAGCGATCACGGCAACGGTCACAGCAACGGAAACACCAAGGGCTGATCCATGGCGAGCCATTCATCCATGCCATCCAAGCCGTCCATGCACCTCTCTTCTGCCACCAAGGGTTTTGTCGACACGGACAACACGGAGCAGCCCATCGGTGGGCGCGCGCCGCTCGTGCTGAACATGCACCGGTTTGGCGAAGTGACCCATCAGGTCTGCCGCGTCGCCGAGAGCAAGCCACCGCTTGCCTGGTATGTGGCGTTTGTGATCTGCCTTGGAATGCTCGGGTTCCTCGGCATCTGCGTCAACTACCTGATCTTCACGGGTGTCGGCGTTTGGGGGCTCAACAATCCGGTGATGTGGGCATACGACATCACGAACTTCGTCTTCTGGGTCGGCATCGGTCACGCAGGCACGCTCATCTCGGCGATCCTCTTCCTCTTCCGGCAGAAGTGGCGTACGGGCATCAATCGGTTTGCGGAGGCAATGACCATCTTCGCGGTCATCTGCGCCGGACTCTTCCCAGGCATCCACGTCGGTCGTGTGTGGCTGGCCTACTGGCTGTTCCCGCTGCCGAACTCGATGGAGATGTGGCCGCAGTTCCGCAGCCCGCTGCTGTGGGACGTCTTCGCCGTCAGCACGTACTTCACCGTGTCGCTCGTCTTCTGGTACATCGGCATGGTTCCCGATCTCGCGACGCTCCGCGACCGTGCGAAAGGCAAGTTCCAGCAGTTTGCCTATGGGCTCGCGGCGATCGGCTGGCGCGGTTCGATGCGCCATTGGCACCGCTACGAAGTCGCGTATCTGCTGCTCGCTGCGCTTGCGACGCCGCTCGTGCTCTCCGTGCACAGCGTGGTGTCCTTCGACTTCGCGGTCAGTCAGGTGCCCGGTTGGCACACCACCATCTTCCCACCGTACTTCGTCGCGGGCGCGATCTTCTCCGGATTCGCGATGGTGGTTTCACTCGCCGTTCCCGCGCGCGAACTGTTCGGCCTGAAGGACCTGATCACCCTTCGGCATCTCGACAACATGAACAAGATCATCCTCCTCACCGGATGCATGGTGGGCTACGCGTATTCGATGGAGTTCTTCATCGCGTGGTACTCGGGCGCGATGTATGAGAAGTTCGCCTTCGTCAACCGTGCCTTCGGACAGTATTGGTGGGCGTATTGGATTATGGTGAGCTGCAACGTCATCACGCCGCAGCTGTTCTGGTTCAAGAAGGTGCGAACGAGCATCCCCCTGATGTTCATCCTCAGCATCTTCGTGAATGTGGGCATGTGGTTCGAGCGGTTCGTGATCATCGTGACGAGCCTCGCCAACGACTTCCTGCCGTCGAGCTGGGACCAGTTCGTCCCGACTTGGGTTGACATTGGAACGATGGTCGGCGCGTTCGGTCTGTTTGGTGTGCTGTTCCTGCTGTTCTGCCGCTATCTGCCGATGATCGCCATCGCCGAAGTGAAGGCGGTCATGCCCGAGGCGGATCCGCATGCGCACGGAGCACATGCACATCACGGCGGTCCGCACGACAGTCATGCTGGGCATGGCGTGCCGAGCGGAGCGATGCCGGCCTTGCGTGATCCGCGATCCTCGGAGGGACAGCCATGAGCACCTTGACCGCACCAAAGGTGGACGCACCGTCCACAACGGCGACAACGGCCCCGTTCGGATTGATGGCGGAGTTCCGCACGCCTGCGGAGATCATGGATGCCGCCAAGCGCGTTCACGCGGCGGGCTATCGGTACTGGGATTGCCATGTGCCCTTCCCGGTCCACGGACTCGACAAGGCGATGGGGGTGCGACGCACGATCCTGCCCGTGCTGGTTTTCGGCGCGGGTGCGACGGGCGCGCTCGTCGGTTTCTGCCTGCAGGCGTTCGCGAACGCGGCGAGTTTCTCGATCTGGGCCCTCGTGTGGGTGACGGGCTATCCCTTCCTCATCTCGGGCAAGCCGCTGATGTCCGTGCCTGCGTGGATTCCCGTGATCTTCGAACTCACGATTCTCCTGTCCGCGCTTTCCACTGTGGGACTGATGCTGCTGATGAACAACCTGCCGCGCCTTTCGCATCCTCTGCTCGCCAACAATCGTTTCCGACGCGCGAGTGATGACCGCTTCTTCGTGGTGATCGAGGCGCGCGATCCGAAGTTCCTCCGCTCGAAGACGGAGGCGTTCCTGAAGTCGCTTGGTGCCTCGCATGTCGAGGTGGTGGAGGACCGCTGATGCCGCGGATCATCGTCTACACGCTGTTGATCCTGGGATTGCTGCTGCTGTTGCCGCCGGTCATCGCCGCGAACGCCCGTTCGCGACCGAATCCCAACCGACCGATCAACATCATCCAGGACATGGATCTTCAGGCGAAGTTCCTGCCTCAGTCCGAGAACGACCTGTTCGCCGACAAGCGTTCGCAGCGACCTGCGGTGTTGGGGAGTGTGGCGCGCGGCGAGGCGTACCTCGATGCGCATCTGAACGATGGCGTCGTGGATGGTCAGTGGGCAACAACGCTCCCCTCGCAGTTCACACTCGACGCAAAGCTGCTGCTTCGTGGACAGGAACGCTTCAACATCTATTGCACGCCTTGCCATGGTTACACGGGCGCGGGCAATGGCACGGTGAACCAGCGTGCCATGGAACTCGTCGCGAACGCCGAAGGTCCCGTGAACGGAACGGTCTGGGTGGCGGCCAAGAGCCTGCACGACCCGACCGTCACGATCCAGCCTGTCGGTCAGATCTTCAACTCGATCACGCATGGAGTCCGCAACATGGCCGGTTATGGATCGCAGGTTCCCACGGAAGATCGTTGGGCCATCGTCGCGTATGTGCGAGCGCTCCAGATCAGCCAGAACGCTTCGATGGATGATGTGCCCGCGGACAAGCGGGGAGGTCTCTGAACATGGCATCGACCTTCGCTCCCACCGCTGACCTCTCGGACCGAAGCGTGCTCGGCGATTCACGGCTCGTGCGCGTTTCGCAGGTTGCGCTTCTCGTGGCATTCGCGTGTGCGATCGGTGCGGGACTCTTTGCAGCGCGCAGCGTGGATGCACACACCGTCGCCATGGTGTGGCTGCAGAACGGCATCTTTGTTCTCACGCTTTCGCTCGGATCTCTTTTCTTCCTGCTCATCCAGCACATCACCAGCGCCGGATGGGGCATTGCGGTGCGGCGTGTCGCGGAGGCGCACGCAGCGAATCTCCGGTGGCTTTGGATCGTTCTTCTCCTGCCCATGTTGTGGCTGCACTTCTCGCACCGCGAGTGGGCGGGTTACGGTCACGGCCTCGCGTTGATCTGGCCGTGGGCGGATATGGAGCATCTTGCGGCAGCGCACCCGGCAGAGGCCGCCATCGTTTCCGCCAAGAACGCCTACCTGAACACGCAGTTCTTCCTGATCCGTGCGGTGGCGTACTTCGCCCTGTGGGCGGGCATCGCGCACTGGTTCGTGTCCACTTCGCGCGCCCAGGACGCGTCGGGTGATCAGGCACTTTCGCGCAAGATGCGCACCTTCGCTGGTCCGGCACTCATCGTGTATGCGCTCACGACGACCTTCGCGGCGTTCGATTGGATCATGTCGCTCTCGCCCGCATGGTTCAGCACGATGTTCGGGGTGTACTTCTTCGCGGGAACATGCGCGGCCGGCTTCTCGATGGTGGCGTTCACATGCTTGCGGATGCAATCGCTCGGCTACCTGCGAGGGGTGATCACGGGTGAGCACTATCAGGATCTCGGCAAGATGATCTGGGCGTTCGGCATCGTGTTCTGGGCGTACATCGCCTTCAGCCAGTACATGCTGATCTGGTACGGCAACCTGCCGGAGGAGACCGTCTGGTTCCTTGCGCGGCAGGTCGGTGACTGGTCGTGGGTCAGTGTCGCGCTGCTCTTCGGACATTTCATCATTCCGTTCGTCCTGTTCATCTCGCGCTGGACGAAGCGCTGGAAGGCCACGCTGGCATTCGGCTGCATCTGGATGCTCGCCTTCGCTTGGCTCGACATCTACTGGCTCGTGGTGCCTGTCGTGCCATCGGATGTCGCGACATTCACGACCTATGAAGCGCTCGCCGCCGCCTATGAGGGCACCACCACGGGACTGTCAAACCCGCTCAACTTCCTCATGCTCGGTGCGCTGCTTGGGCTGACCGTCGGACTCACGGCGCGACGATTGTCCAAGGGCGCGCTCGTGTGCCGCCGCGATCCGCGCTTTGAGGAGAGCCTCCGATTCGAGAACATCTGACCTCGCCCCGCCGGCCAGACGCAGAACGACTTCAACATCGCACACGCATCACACGACCCATGGCACAGACAGAAACAACCCAACCGCAGATGATGGACGATCCCGAAGCAGGACAGACCTGGGTGGTGTCGCTCGCGGGCGTCATCATCCTCTCGGTGCTCGTGATTGCCACCTGCGTGTTCTTCTTCCGCTTCGAGAACAAGGAAGTGGACGAAAAGGTCGTGATGCCTGCCAACGCCTGGTCTCAGGGCATGCGTCTGGAGCAGGAGGGCGAACTCGCCAAGTACCAGAAGTACTCCGTGGCGGCGCCCGATGGCTCGATGCAACCACGAATCCGCATTCCGATCTCGCGCGCGATGGAGATCGTGACCGAGCGAGGCGTCGCTGCACCAGCTGCAAAGTGATGATCCAGCGAACACCCAACCTCTGCACCAGCCGAACCGTGCGCCATGCGCTCGGCGTGGCTGTCGCTGCTCTGGCGGTGTGGACGGCCGATGCGGCCTCGCAGCAGATGTCGATGCCTGCGCATGCGCCCGGGCAGGCCCCGATCTCTGCCGAGGGCGTTGCGCCTGAACTCGAAGGCGTCACGATCATCGAACACCTCGGCGACCGCGTTCCACTGGAGACCGCTTTGGTTCTCGATGATGGTTCCACCACGACGCTCGGTGAACTGCTGAAGTCCGGTCGACCCCTGATGCTGCACATGGGCTACTACAAGTGCCCGATGCTGTGCACGCTCGTGCTGAACGAGGCGATTCGATCGCTGCAGAAGGTGGATCTCTCCATCGGACGCGACTTCGACCTGGTGTCGATCTCCGTGAATCCGCAGGAGTCGTGGGAACTCGCGGGCGCGAAGAAGAAGGGTTACATCGCAGAGTACGAGCGAGCGGGCAGCGACCGCGGCGTTCACTTCCTGACCGCCGTCCAAAGCGAGCAGGGGGCGCTTGCTCCCGCGCAGATCGCCGATGCGGTGGGTTTCCAGTACCGACGGCTGCCCGATGGCGAGTACTCGCATCCCGCGATGCTCGCGATGGTCGCGGCGGACGGACGCATCGTGCGCTACCTCTACGGCGTCAAGTTTGAACCGGCCACGATGAAGATGGCGATCGTCGAGGCTGGCGAGGGGCGTATTGGAACTCCCCTCGATCGATTCATCCTGTGGTGCCACCAGTACGACGCGTCGTCACAGGGTTATGTGGTCTTTGCTTTCCGTCTCATGCAGGTCGGTGGTGCCATCACCGTGGTCGTGATCGCCTCCGGGCTCCTTGTTCTCTTCCTGCGCGGCACTCGCGCCGCGGCACTTGCTCCGCAGAGCGACGGCGCCTTGCCTCCCACTTCTGCGCCTCGCCCCTCCTAGGATTCCCCATGCTGTCGATCGCCTCAATGCTGATTGCCCAAGCCGCCGCGCCTACGGCGACTCCCGCTGACTTCTGGCTCCCATCGGGCGCGAGCAACCATGTCGCGGGAGTGGACACAATGTTCCACTGGATCAACTACATCTGCTACTTCTTCTTCGTTCTTGTCGTCGGCATGATGGTGGTCTTTGTCTGGAAGTACCGAGCCAAGGAGGGTTCGAAGATCCGCCTCGACGGACTGACCCACCATCAGGGACTCGAGTTGTCCTGGACGATCATTCCGCTGCTCATCTGCATCGGCATCTTCTTCTTCGGTTTCCGCGGCTTCGTGGATCTCACCACGCCCCCGAAGAATTCCTTTGATGTGAATGTGACCGCGTTCAAGTGGGGGTGGACTTTCAAGTATCCCAACGGTGCGCAGTCCGACAACCTCGTGGTGCCTGCGGGTCGCCCTGTGCGCCTCGTGATGCGCTCCAACGATGTGCTGCATTCCTGCTACATCCCTGCCTTTCGCGTCAAGCGAGACCTGGTGCCGGGGCGCTTCAGCACGCTCTGGTTCCAGAGTGATGTGCCGACCGGGCTCGACGAATCGAAGGGCTACCACCTCTTCTGCACCGAATACTGCGGGACAGGGCACAGCAACATGAACCGCAAGGTGCTCGTGCTCGAGCAGCCTGAGTTCGATGGCTGGCTGACCAAGCAAGCCGCGTGGCTCGACGAAATCCCCGATGAGGAGTTGTACTTCAAGGCGGGGCCGAAGCTGTACGCACGATGCCAGCAGTGTCACTCGATCGATGGCACCGCGGGACTGGGCCCGTCGTGGAAGGGCATTTGGGAGCGCGTCAGCAACCCGACCGGCAGCTCGGCGTTCACCGATGGGAAGTCCTATGCGGATCTGATCGGGCCGGGCAAGGAGTATGCGACACCAGAGGATTACATCCGCGACTCCATCTACAACCCCGGCAAGCATCTGGTCGCCCCCTACGGCAATGTCATGCCGACATTCAAGGGGCAGTTGAACGACCGCGGCGTGGAAGCGGTCATCGGCATGATGAAGCATCTGGATGAGTTTGATGCCAAAGGCGCTTGGACGAAGTCCGTGCCCGTGGCGACGAAGTAAGGAACATTTCGAAGTTCGATTCCATTGGAGAGGTTTTCGATGAGCACAGTCACAGCACCAAGACCGCACGCAGTCGACCATGTCGATGTCCCCGACAATTACCTGACGCACTCGCGCGGATTCCTGTCCTGGATCCTGACGCTCGACCACAAGCGGATCGGCGTGATGTACATGGGTGCCGTGCTGGTCTCGTTCTTCGTGGGCGGCACCTTCGCGCTCCTGCTGCGAACCGAGCTGCTGACGCCCGGACGCACCATCGTCAGCGCGGACACCTACAACCAGTTCTTCACGCTGCACGGCGCGATCATGGTGTTCCTCGTGATCATCCCGAGCATCCCCGCCGCGCTCGGCAACTTCGTTCTGCCGATCATGCTCGGCGCCAAGGACGTGGCGTTCCCTCGGCTCAACCTCTTCTCGTTCTGGCTGTGGCTCGCGGGCGCAGGGTTCACGCTCTACTCGCTCGCTGCGGGCGGCTTCGATACGGGGTGGACCTTTTATACGCCGTACTCGACCACGACCACGACTGGTGGAGTGATCCCCGTGCTCACGGGTGTGTTCATCCTCGGCTTCTCCTCGATCTTCACCGGGCTGAACTTCATCGTCACGGTGCACAAGCTGCGGCCGCCAGGCATGACCTGGTTCCGGATGCCGCTCTTCCTGTGGGCGCTGTATTCGACGGCGATCATCCAAGTGCTCGCCACGCCTGTGCTGGCAATCACGCTGTGCCTTCTCATCGTGGAGCGCCTGCTGAACATCGGCATCTTCAACCCATCGATGGGTGGGGATCCCGTGCTGTACCAGCACTTCTTCTGGTTCTACAGCCACCCAGCGGTCTACATCATGATCGTGCCCGCCATGGGCATCATCAGCGAACTCATTGCCGTACACGCGCACCGACAGATCTTCGGCTATCGATTCATCGCTTTCTCATCGATCGCCATCGCGATGTTCTCCTTCCTTGTGTGGGGACACCACATGTTCACCTCGGGGCAGAGCGGCCTGATGAACACCATCTTCTCGCTGATTTCCTTCAGCGTGGCGATCCCGTCTGCGGTCAAGACTTTCAACTGGACGATGACCCTGTACAAGGGGACCATCTCGCTGACCGCGCCGATGATGTACGCGCTCGCGTTCCTCTTCCTGTTCACCATCGGCGGTCTCACGGGCATCCATCTGGCGACACTGAACACCGACGTACACCTGCACGACACCTATTTCGTCGTTGCGCACTTCCACTATGTGATGATGGGCTCAGCCCTGATTGCAATGATCGGTGGGCTGCACCATTGGTGGCCGAAGATGACGGGCAAGATGTATGACGAGAAGTTGGCGATCGCTGGCTGCATCATCATCTTCATCGGCTTCAATCTGACCTTCTTCACGCAGTTCATGCTCGGAAGCCAAGGCATGCCGCGCCGTTACTACGACTACCAGCCTGAGTTCCAGGTGTATCACGTGATCTCCACGATCGGCTCGTACATCATGGGCATCGGGTTCCTCACCACGGCGGTCTGCTTCGTCCAGAGCCTCCGAAGCGGCGCGCCGGCGCCGGCGAATCCGTGGGGCGGTCGCAGCCTGGAGTGGCAGTGCACATCGCCGCCACCGCACGACAATTTCAAGACCACCCCGCGAGTCGGCAATCCATATGACTTCTCGATGCTTCAGTGGAACCCGGCAGAGAAGGGCTACGACGTTGACCCCGCGCGCGAGGCAGCAGCGTTTGCCGCCGAGATGCAGGGCGAACATGCACGAGGGCACGTATGACCCAGATCACCGCACAACCGCAAGTGAGCGTGCATGCGAGCGGACATGCCCACGCCGACGATCACCACTCGGGTGAGCATTCGAAGTACCCGTTCCTCGCGCACCACTTCGAGACGCCCGCGCAGCAGTTCGATAGCGCGAAGCTCGGGATGTGGCTCTTCCTTGCGACGGAAGTCCTGTTCTTTGGCGCACTGTTCGTCGCCTATGCGGTGCTCCGAAGCCGATTCCCGGAGGTGTTCTCCTACGCCAGTCACTACCTCGACACGATGATGGGTGGCGTCAATACCTGCGTGCTGATCGTTTCGAGCCTCACGATGGCACTGGCGGTTTACTTTGCGCAGCGCGGCAAGAGGTTCGCCCTCATCCTGTGCCTCTGGCTGACGATGGGCGGCGCGGTGGGGTTCCTTGTCATCAAGTACTTCGAATACACGCACAAGATCCACGAGAACCTCGTCTGGGGCCCATCGTTCTACGTGCCGCCCCACAACCACGAGGGAGAAGTTGAAGCAGTGGTGTTGGGGAAGGCTCCTGCACCGACGGCGAACCCAGTGCCAGCACCAACCGATCCGAGTGCGACGGGGCTCGTGTCGCTTGCCGCGCGCCCTCCGGCCGATGCGTCTGCGATCAAGCCAGCCCAGGCGGGGCCGAAAGGCCTCGGCGTGTGGAGTGCCCCAACCGCGGCGGCTGCAGTCGCCATGGAACCGCAAGATCCGATCCCGGCAGAGGCCCCATCGGATCACTTGGCGGATCCCAAGTTGCCGCCGAACACTCATCTCTTCTTCGCGATTTACTACGCGATGACCGGCCTCCACGGTATCCATGTCGTGGTGGGCATGATCGTCATCGGCATGCTGATCTTCCGCGCGACCCGCGGCGACTTCGGCCCCAACTATTACACGCCCGTCGACCTCGTGGGGCTCTACTGGCACATCGTCGACTTGGTGTGGATCTTCCTCTTCCCGCTCTTCTACCTGATCCACTGATCGAATCGCCAGCCGCAACCGACTCGGAGCAACCGCATGGCTCACTCACACACTTCAACACACGGCGACGCGCACGCGCACGCAGGTGATCACCCTCTCGTGGGACACCTCGTTCCCGTCAGCACGCTGCTGTTCACTGCTTTCTCACTGCTGGTGTTGACCGTCATCACCGTGGCGGTCCGTTACATCGACATCGGCGAATTCAACATCTGGGTCGCCATCGGCATCGCAGTGGTGAAGGCCGCGCTTGTGGCGACCTTCTTCATGCATCTTCGCTGGGACCGTCCGTTCAATGTGTTGGTGTTCGTGGGCTGCTCCCTCTTCGTGATCCTCATGATGGCGTTCTGCGTCCTTGACACCGGGCAGTACCGCGATAGCCAGTACACGGGCAACCCACCAGTTGCGCAGCAGACGCTCGATGCGAATGCGCCCGGCGCGCCCGTCGCGCAAATGAAGGAAGAGATCAATCCCTGACCGCGCCGCGGTCTCGGTTGATCACTCATCGTGGCCGCACTCGAAGAACGCGATCCCTTCAACTCAGCGCTCTCGCGCGAACGCGCATCCCGCATGGGCATGTGGTTGTTCGTGCTGGTCGTTGGGCTTCTCTTCGCGGCAGCGCTGCTCGGTTACGCGGTCGTGCGCGTGAGTCCCTCGGCAGGCCGCGAGTGGCGACCGGAAGGAACGACTGGACTGCCTTGGACCCTGCTGGCAAGCACGATCGCACTGCTCGCATCGAGCTTGGCGCTGCACCGTTCACTCGTTGCTGTTCGGCAAGGAAGTCTGGCCGCATGCACCCGCAGCGCGCGTGCCGCCTATTGGCTGGGTGTTGCGTTCGTGATCCTGCAAGGTCTGGCGTGGTGGACGATGTGGCAGGATGTCCGCATCCAAGACAATCTGTACGCATGGACCTTCTATGTCCTGACTGCGCTCCATGTGTTTCACGTGCTTGGTGGGATCTATGCACTCGGCGTCGTCGCAGCTCGTGCAGAGGCCGGGCAGTATCGCCCCGAGAGCCACAATGGCATCGTCTTGTGCAGCATCTACTGGCACTCGCTCGATGCGATCTGGCTGGTGCTGTACGCGACACTCTGGATCGGATCGCGCTGAGGATCCATTCAGGGCGCGGTCGGCACGAATGGATGAAACGCCTGCCAGGCGAAGGAGCGGCAGGGGACCATCACAGGCAGTTCACCGCCTGAAGTGGATTCCGCGATGAGCGCACCGCGCTGTGGGACGACTCGCCAGTTCGCGCGCACGCCGATGGCTGCAGAGTCCGCCGTCATCGAACTCGGATCCACAAGCTGCGCCAACTGTGCAACAGGCAGCACCCGCCATCCATCCGCGCGCCGCACGGCGACGATGAGCGCCATGTCTCCGAGGCCCTGAGCAAGCAGGGGCGCAACGGTCGGCGCGATCTCGCTGAACGGCACGCTGCGTTCACTCGGGGACTGAAGCGGAATCGTGCCTACGGGAAACTGAACCTTTCCATCCAACCAATAGCGCTCGTAGTCCGTGCCCTTCATTCGGCGGCGATCTCCATCCGCGGGGAGTGCGACGGTCGTTTCGGGGTGGAGCAGCAGCCATGCCGCCCAAGTGCAGATTTGGGTGCCCGGCGCGATGGTGAGTTGGGCGTTCTCCGATGCCGCGGGACCGGCAATGGCGCGGAACGCAAGTTGCGACCAGAGGCTTGGCTGAGTCGGGTTCGCGCCGTCGCGGTCGGGCGGGAGATCGTACATCACCAAGTTGTTGTTCAGCAGCAGTCCGCTGATGCCAAAGCGCAGGGTGCGATCGCCGACGCGCCGATCGAACACAACCGCGCTGTCGCAGAGCGGGCTGTAAGTGACGGCGATGGGAACGCCACCAAGCGTGTCATGTACCACTTCATGTACATTGAGGAGTTGCAGCGGATACGCGCGTGTCTCTCCTCCGACGATGACGCCCACCACGCGGTCCGTGGATACCGCATACTTCTGCCGCTCAGCTGCGTTGCGCGGCGCAACCTCCGAACCCGAAATCGTCTTGGGATCGTCGAGCGGCTGAAGGAAGTCGCGAGGCTGACCAGAGCCAACGAGAAGTTCACGCGGGACATTCAGGTTGGAGAGATCGAAACCGTAGGTCGCGGGATCGCGCCCATCTCCGATCGGTGCCGTGGCGCCGTGCAGCGGACCCCACAGGGCGAAGATCGCAACGCCGAGAGACGCGGCGATGGAAAGTGCGATCACCCAGCGAGCGGATCCGAGCGATGAGCGCGTCGCGGGGTGCTGAGGATGGGGGGCGTCGTCACTCACCGAGGTGGGGTTGAGTTCGTTGCGCTGGCGGGCTCGCGCGAATCGGTCGGGCGACTTGGCGGCAGAACGCCATCGCCACCATCGATCACCCCGCGCATTCGGACGCCAGCGGCCGGCGAGACAGGACCGCGGTCCAGCACCATCACAAGCAGCAGCAGCGGCAGATACACGATGCTGACCAGGAACACGCGTCGCGCCATCGCATCGGATCGATCGCGCAGGAATCGAAAGCTCTCCCACGAAAGCCACAGTCCAAGCATCGTTGCACACAGGGCAAAGACAATGCCAGCCAGTCCCAGCAAGGTCGCCAGCAGCGTCATCGGAACGAGCGTCAGTGAAGTCAGCAGCATCGTCTGTGCGGTCAGGCCGCCGCTCGGATCGCGGGCAGGCAGCATGACGAAGCCACCACGACCGTAGTCCTCGCGGTACATCCATGCCAGCGCCATGAAGTGCGGCAACTGCCAGACAAACAGGATGCCCGCAACGACCCACGCCCCCGATTCCACGGATCCCGTCACGGCGGTCCATCCAACCATCGGTGGGATCGCGCCGCACACTGCACCGACCAGCGTGTTGAGTGATGTGAGAGGCTTGAGCGGCGTGTAGAGCAGCGCATACACCAGGACATTTCCAGTGGCGAGCGCCGCGGGAATCCATCCGGCCTTCCAAACAAGCACCGCCCAGCCCGCATAGGCGAGAGCGCATGCCAGTGCAAACACCCGCAAGGGGCCGATCTGTCGCTGCGGCAGCGGGCGTGACGCCGTACGCTGCATCAGCGCATCGCGGCGCCGTTCAAGCAACTGGTTGAACATGGACGCACTGGCGGCCGATGCACCCGTGCCCAGCAGCGTCCAACCAAGAAGTCCCCATGGAATCGCCGTGGGTGCGGCGACCACAGCACCGACTGCCGTCGTCACCAAAACAAGCGCGTTGAGGCGGATTTTCGCCAGCGCACCCAGCGTCGGAAGGATGCCGGCGGGAGCGCATTTGGTTGGAGCTGTATCGATGCTCCTAGTATAGAAACCTGATGCACCACCCATCGAGGAATCAGCGCGGACTTCCGCTCGCCATTGGCTTCGCAGCGACCGTGGCGATGTGGGCGGTGGCGTATGTGGCCATGATGCGACCTGGCCAGCTCGCAGGCGAAGTGCTGTTTGCGCTCATGGGCATCATCCTCGTGCTCGCTGCGCGCATCAGTGGCAAACTGGTCGAAGTCCCCACCGTTGCAGCGTGCGTGCGAGCGGGAGCGAAGGTCGGTGCGTTCTCCGCCGTCGCCAACCTGCTGCTCATCGGCAGCCTTGTGGGTGGCGGCGAAGCGGGGGTCCTTCGGCAGTTCGCGCTCTGGAGCATTGGACTCTTCGGTGCGAGCATCGTGTGCGGTGCTCTCGGCGGCGTGTGGGGGCGCGCAGGAGTTCGATGGCGTTCGCGCGTCCCAGCCACGGGACTGTTTGGACTGACGACCGCCGCTGCGATCTTCCTGCTGCTCGTCACGGGCGGACTGGTGACCGGACTCGAGGCGGGGCTCGCGGTCCCGGATTGGCCAAACTCCTTTGGTCACAACATGCTGCTGTACCCGCTCGCGGAAATGAAGGACGGCGTGTACTACGAGCACGCGCATCGTCTGTACGGCATGCTCGTGGGCCTATGCGCAACGCTGATGCTTGTGCTCACGCTCATGAACGAGTCGCGCGGTTGGGTGCGCGCGCTGGCGGTCGCGGGGTTCCTCATGGTGTGCGTGCAAGGGCTCATGGGCGGGCTGCGCGTCACGGGCAATCTGACGCTGTCGCAGGACGCGTCGCAACTCGCGCCGAGCATCGGTCTGGCGGTTGCGCACGGCGTGTTCGGACAGATTGTGTTCTCGCTCTTCTGCCTCCTTGCGGTCGTGTGTGGGGCGCGGTGGAGCAGCAGCGAAGTGGCGCGGCCAGTCGCCGAAGCACCGAGTGCGACATTGCCGACGGCGCTCGTCGCGGTCTTGCTGGTGCAGTTGATCTCGGGCGCGCTCTATCGACATTTGCAGATTCCAGTGGCGGGCGCTGCGCCGACCTATCCCACATGGGCGATGCACCTGCACCTGACATTCGCCGTGGTGGCGTTCGTCGCCACCCTGTGGACTGGGCTTCGTGCGATGCGAATGCCGCCCGCCCTTCGCCCGCTGCGCGCAGTCGGTCACGGGCTGCTGATGACGGTCGGACTGCAGGTCGTCCTCGGCATCCTCGCGCTCGTCATGGTCATCACACGCAAGACGGAAGCGATCCCGCTCTGGGAAGTGATCTTCACCAGTTTGCACCAGGTGACGGGCGCGGTACTGCTTGCCACGAGCGTCCTGCTCGCTGCATGGTGGCGGCGGCTCATCGTGCCGCAGGCGTCGTCGCAGACGCTGCCGGTCGCGCAGGCTTGATCGCTTCTTCCAGCGCCAGCACCGAATAGATCGTGCAGAGTTCGCTGTCCCCTTCGTCCCAGCGAGAGGCACTGTTCACCCACGAGCCATCCGCCGCCTGCATGCGAACCAGAGCGGCGATGAGTTCGTCGCGCCAGTTGTGTGCGCTGCCTTGCACATCGGTGATCGTGTCCTGTTGGGCTGCGAGCAGCGCGCGCGATAGGGCGTGCAAGTAGTAGAAGTGGCCTTGCGCGCCGAGACCAGGATTCTCTTGGAATGTCCAGTGGCGCCGGATCCACTCGAAGGCCGCTTGGACGCGTGGATCATCCTTGGAAAGGCCCGCGTACAGCATGCTCTTGAAACCTGCGTAGGTCATCGATCCGTAACTGCGCAGACTGCGCGGTTGACCGACCGCGATCTTCTCGCCGAAACGACCCTCGCCGGCTGCCTCGCTTGCGAAACTCTCGCCACCATTCGCGGGCGTGTAGACAAAGCCCCCGTCGCGCGTTCCGCTGCTGGCCCACGGCGCTCCGTTCGTCTCCGCGAGGTTCTGCGTTCGGGTGAGAAACACGAGCGCCCGCTGCACGGCAGGATCGTCAGCGGAGATGCCAGCATCGTGCAGCGCGTCGAGCATCATCTGCGTGTTGGACAGGTCGGGTCGCCCTGAACGCCCGTAGCCCGCTCCGCCGAACCAGTCCATGCTCGGTGAAACACCCTCCGTCTGGTCCCACTGATGCATCGTGAGCCACTCCACACTCGAGCGGAGCAGGACTCGATCCTCAGGATCCTGGATCGCAGCGAGCGCGCTTGCGACGGCGCTCGCCACATAGTTGCCGAGACTTCCCTGCGGGTCCGGCTGAAACGCTCGGCCCGTTCCGCCGACTCGGCTGCGAATGGAATCGCGTGCGCGCGCAGCGGTCTGCGAGTTGGTCGGCACCTCGCCCACCTGCGCGAACGCCTTGAGCGCCAGTGCCGTGATCGCCGTGGAGGCTGCAAGCGACCGCTCGCGCTGATCGGTGCCAGTGCTTCCTTTCCACACGCGCCATCCGCCGCTTGCGTCCTGCTTGGCACGAAGGAACTCGATTCCCTTCGTGATGGACTCCCGCGCGGCAACCCACGACGATTCGGCGCACGGCACTTCCACCGCTCGCAGGCTCACGCGGTGCACGGGCGGTGGCGGAGTCGCCGACGATGATGCCACTGCCGGGACAGGCTGTTCGGTCACCTTCGATCGGTCGACTCTCGCGTCGAGCGGTGCAGCCATATCCTGGAATGTTGGCAGAGGCGATCCTGCGGCAAACAGGAGCGGCAGCATGGCGACCAGTGGCATTGACTTCATCGGCGCGAAGTCTAGGAGTGCAGCCATGGTGCCGAAAGAACACCTCTCAAGGCTTAACTACCATCGGCGAATGATCCGTGCGGCAGTCCTTGCGATTGTGTCAATCATTGCATGGGTGTTTCCCGCGATGGCACAGGATTCAATCCCGGCAGACAGATCCCAAGACCGCGCACAGCAGACTGTGACGCCCCCAACAAGCACATCGGATCTGCCGCTGTCGCAAGGCGCGCCGGTCACCATGCCGCCCGCCGCGTTTGACTTCAGTCCCGAACTCAAGGAAGGCCGCGATGCCCTCGCCCAGCGTGGCTTCACATTCAATATCAACTTGACGGTCGACGCCGGATACAACCTGACGGGCGGGGCGCGTGCTGGCGGCTTTGTCGCTGGGCTCCTCGACGCCGCGGTTCAGTTTGATTTCCAGAGGATGGGGCTCGTCGACGGTGGCCTGCTGCTGGCACGGTGGCAGTCGTACTACGAGACGAACCCTGGTCCGCTCGACCTTGTGCCGGACTACTGGGGCTGGGAGGGGCTCGCCAGCGGCCTCGGTGATGTGAACCAGCTCTCCGAACTCTATTGGGAGCAGAAGCTCTTCGACGATGCGCTCACCATGATCTTCGGCAAGCAGGATGCGCTCAATTGGTTCTTGAACCCGATCGGTCCTGCCGGGTACTTCCTGAGCAACATCGACACCGCGCCTGCAACGATGGCGCCCTGGGTGCCGACCTATCCCAACCAGGCCATGGGGCTTGTTGCGATCATCCAGCCGAATGAATGGATGACGGGGAAGTTCGGTTGGTTCGACGGCACCAATGTCTACTCGGAAAACGGCAGCCCGCTGGTGTCCACTGGCTCGCTCGGGCCTGGAACATTCTTCGACAACCCAGGTTCATGGTTCTTCATTTCCGAGTTGGACTTCGCTTGGAAGCTTGAGTCGGGCCTCGATGGACTCCTCGGGATCGGCGGTTGGGTGCAAACTGGACCAAGCGCGGTTTCGGGGAACGGCACGCCGGAAGTCGTCGCGCCGACCCAGCCGAACGGTGGCTGGTATGCACAGGTCACGCAGCGCGTTTGGGATCCTGCGCCGAACGACCTCGACGAAAGTGGAATGCGCGTCTTTGGCCAGATCGGCTGGGGAGATCCCAGCATCAATCCCGTCAATTGGTCGCTCGCAGGAGGCTTCATCATCGACGGTCCGCTGCCGGGGCGTCCCGACGATGACTTCGGCATGGGTGTCGGATACGCCTGGTTCAGCGATCCAGCGCTGGTGTATCCGGCAGAACCAGGGCTCCACGAAATGAACTTCGAAATCTTCTACGCGATCGCTGTGACCGACTACCTGACGATCGAGCCGGACCTGCAGTTCGTGGCAAGTCCAGGCGAGTTTGGGCAGCAGCCGATGGCGGTGGCGGGGTTCGTTCGTTTCTCTATCAACTTCTGACTTGCAGTCCGAAGTGCTGTCGCTCAAGCGAGAGCATGCGTGCACGCATCGCCTGAGGTGATCGAGTGGCTACCCTTCTCACGATGATGCCTCTTGCGCTTTCCATCCTGCTCGCGGCCGCGCCCCCAGTCCCAACGATCTCGCAATCCGCCGTGCTCGATGCCCCGAGCCCGACCGTCTCGCCCACATTCGGCATGGTCATCGGCATGTCGGGCGATCGCGTCCTTGCGTCCGGACCCGATCCATCGAAGGAGGGAGGTTCGCTCGGTCAGATCGCAACGTTTCAGTTGCAACCAACGGGTGAGTGGAGCACTTTCAAGGAAATGCAGTCCATCGATCAGGTGCGACGCGGCACGATGGTCCTGCAGCGCCTCGCATTCGCGGGCGAGCAATTGCTCGTCTCGGAGGATCGGCGCGACGGTTCGAGTAGTTCTGTCGTCACCTTCGAGATGGCGGCGACCCCATCTGGGTGGCGTCAGTTGAGTCGACTCGAACCGCCCGCCGGATCGCCCGAGCCCGCGTTCGGTGCATCGCTTGCCACCGATGGCACGATCGCCGTTGTTGCCACCGTGGACATGCGCGTGCTTGGAGACAAGGCTCGCACCGTTCAGGCAGCACCCAAGGTGTTTCTCTTCGAACGCATCGCCAATGGTTGGAAGGGGCTCGGTTTCCTCCAGCGAGATGCGGCGAAACAGCCGACATTTTTTGGCGCGTCGCTCGCTCTGGCGAAGAACACGCTGGCCATCGGTTGTCCCAAGGCAATCGCCGCTGCACCGCACCAGTCACTCGTGCAAGGCGGAGATTCGGTCGTGGTGGTGTATCGACGCGGCAGCGATGGTGGGTGGGCGCACGACGGGGAGCTCACGCCGCCGCCGCATCGGCTCGACTATCTCGGCTTCGGTACAACTGTCGCGACCGATGGAGAGCGGATCGCCGTGCGACAAGCGCAGATCAGCGGAACAGGTGCGGAGGTGCTTGTGTACAGAAGAGGAACAACGGGCTGGGTGTACGACGGCGAGTTGGTGCCGCAGGTCGACATCGTGCGCGGCGCAGGTTGGGGCATCACGCTTGCGCTTGCGGACGGGCGCATCGTGGTGGGCGATCCAACCGCGCTCACCGGTGACCAGATGGCGGGCTATGTCGGTGTGTTTGCGCGATCGTCCGATGGCAACTGGGGAGAGTCGCTGCGTCTGAAGCCATCGGTGCCTGTGACAACTTCGCGCTGGGGAGTGTCGCTTCGTGCAGACGGAAGGAGGGTTGTGGTTGCGCGTCCAGCAAGCGAGCGTGAGGGAATCGTTCCAGGCGGAGTGCTGGTGTTCATGCTTCCTGAGCAGCGCGATGCGCCCCCCATCCCATCGGGCGCGGTGTCTGCGTCGGATGTGCCACTTGCTCCGAGCGTGCAGCCCTCGTCTCCCGCGCCGAACGCGCCTCCCCAATAGGCCCGCTTCGTGCAGGGCTGATTCGGATTGCGGATGGGGGGCTACTGCCAGTTGCGCACGACGCATGCGGCGCACAGCACTCCGCAAGCAATATGGAACGCCGGCAGCCAGTTGGGCGGCATGTCGGGCGGAGCGATTTGGTTGAGCGCCACGGCCATGGCGCCGAAGATTGCCGACCAAGCGGCGAACTTCTGGCGTGCCAGCCAGACCGCACTCGCGGCTACGGCAGCGAAGACCGTCCAGGAGATGATTGGAGCGAGTTGGGCACCCTCGAGGGCGGGAAGGCGCGCTGCTTTGGCAAAGAGGAGTGCGCCGGCAACTCCCATGATGATGAGCATGATCTTCACGCGGGCGGATGATAACTGTGAACAGCTTTCGCACCGCCGAGTTTGCCTGCGGACCCGTTCCTCTTGGGGTGCGGAACATCATCTGTGACACGATGAGCCGACTTGATGGTGGCAGCCCGACTGGAAAGTGAGCCGCCTCATTTGACTTCCGACAATTCCGACCTATGGTCTAGTACAAGGAGATTCCCCATGGATACCCGCATTTCGTGCGCTGTTGCGCTTTTCTGTAGTTCGGCCTCTTTCGGTCAATTCATTGTCGATGGAACGCGAGATGCTGCCTATCCCGCGGCGCTTGCGGTGCAGGCTTGCACCACTGGTTTCGGCGATTCGACCGATGCACTGTGCGATCGTTCAGATGGTGGATCCGAACTGTGCAACATTCACGCGACGGTGGCGAGTGGCGTTCTGTACATCTTTGTCGGTGGGAATGTCGAATCGAACTTCAACAAGTTCGACCTCTTCATCGATGCAAAGCAGGGGGGGCAGAACGCGCTGCGAACCGACAACCCCGATGTCGACTTCAACGGTCTCAACCGAATGGGTGGTAACCCTGGACTCACCTTTGACGAGTGCTTCTCGGCTGATTTTTACCTGACTGCCTCGAACGGCGGCGATCCACTCGCGATGTACGCCAATGTCGCCCAGTTGCTCACGCTCGGCGGAGGCGCGGGGCAGTTTGTCGGTCAGGGCGTTCCGTGCACCACACCTATCGTCGGAAAGTCTGGCGTGATTGTCGCCCTGAACAACAGCAACGCCGCCGGCGTTGGCGGCGACGGTAGCAGTGCCAAAGGAGCAGCCGCCGTCGACACGGGACTTGAAATCGCGATCCCTCTGACTCTGCTTGGGTACGACCCCGCGGTTCAGCAGAACATCCGCTTCGTTGCCTTCATCAACAGCGGCGATCACGGCTACGCGTCGAACCAGTTCCTGGCGCCGCTTGCAGCGGGGAGCGCAAACCTCGGCGAGCCCCGTGCCATCAATTTCGCGAATGTCGAAGGCGATCAGTACGCATCGCTCGTGATCAATCCCAAGGAGCCAGCGTGCCCATCGCAGCCGCCGGCGTGCATCTCGGACATCAACGGTGACGGGGTCACCGACGGTTCCGACCTCACCCTGATCCTGAGTGGCTGGGGCGCTTGCCCGTAAGTCGCCGGTCGGGTCATCGAGTCTCGAACGCATCACCTGATGTTTCAAGCGCCCCCTGCCTTTGGCGGGGGGCGCTATTCTTTCCAGCAGCGTGCAATGGATGCGCGCATGTCGCCCCTGCCAAGGAGAGGTCTATGGCTCACATTTTTCATCGGATCATTCGATCTTGGACGCTGTTCCTCTGTGCCGCAAGTTGCTGCGTCAGCGTGGGGTGTCAGTCGACCAGTCCCATGCTGGAGTACATCACCGATGGACAACAGACCTTCCTGGCTGTTCAGACAACCGGGAAGCCTGTGCCAGCGGAGGAACTGAAGAGCGCCGTCGCGATCGCTTCGCTGCGTTGCTTCCAGGCGGGCGTGGTGCTTGGCTGGATGGGTGGCAACGGCGTTGCCATGAAGCGACTTCCATCGGGGTGGTCACCACCGATCGCCATCGGCGTCGTGAAGGGTGACTTCGGACCGCTCATCGGTGCGCAGCATGTCGACATCGTGATGGTGTTCAACGACCCTGCGACATTCGACAAGTTCGTGGAGTCGGGTTCTTACTTCTATGCCGGTGCGCAGGGGACGGCCGCGGCAACCACGGGCACAACGCAAGCGAGCGGTCCGACCGTCAAGACCTACATCAGCGCAGGAGGCGTCTATGCGGGGGCATCGATCGGTGGTATGGGCATCCTGATCAAGGATGCGGTAAATACCAAGACTTACGGCGAGGGCGCCACCGTTCCAGACATCTTGAACGGCAAGTACCAAATGCCGCCAGGAGGGATGGAGTTTGCAAACAAACTGGAGGGCAAAGGCTGACTGGCTGGCTGACTGGCTGGCTGGCTGGGTGGCTCGCTGGGGGTGATATTGGCGAAATCCGGAGATCTCTTTTGGCACGCGCTTCAAGCGGGGCTATCCTTGCCTCCATGACGACCCGCTTGCTTGCGAGTGGAGCCCCTGCGCTGTCGCTCTCCCTGATTTTGTCGCTGGGCTGCGTGGCCTCGGTCCATGCGCAGGTTTCCCAGCGAGCGGGATATGGCGCGGTTCCCTATGCGCAAGGAACCCAGTTCGGCGTCACATTCCGAGTCTTTGCCCCGAACGCCTCCTCGGTTCATGTGGCTGGCACCTTCAACTTTTGGAGCACCACCTCGATGCCACTCTATTCCGAGGGCAACGGCTACTGGTCAGTTGACGCTCCGAACTTGCAAGCGGGCGCGCAGTACAAGTTTGTCGTCAAGAACGGCACGCAGACCCTCTGGAAGAACGACCCATGGGCACGCGACCTGACGAGTTCGGTCGGCAACTCGGTCATCTACAACCCCGCGAGCTATCAGTGGCAGGTGAACAGTTTCCAGGCACCCAACTGGGACAAGGTGGTGATGTACGAGATGCATGTGGGCACCTACGGCACCTCCACATCGGGGTCTCCGCCGGCCAACTTCGATCAGTGCACGGCGAAGCTTGATCACCTGCAGGACCTTGGCGTCAACATGATCGTGCTGATGCCAACGGCTGAGTTTCCAGGTGATCGTTCGTGGGGCTACAACCCCTCGTACCCGTACTCGGTGGAGAGCGTCTACGGCACGCCAAATGACATGAAGGAGTTCATCGATGCCGCGCACGCGCGTGGCATCGGCGTGAACATCGATGTGGTGTACAACCACCTTGGTCCGAACGACATGGATATGTGGCGGTTCGACGGCTGGTACCAGAACATCAACGGGGTTCAGGGGGGCGGCATTTTCTTCTACAACGACGAACGCGTCGTCACGCCGTGGGGCAATTCGCGTCCAGACTTCGGTCGCGGCGAGGTGCGCACCTATCTCCGCAACAACGCAATGATGTGGCTGGAGGAGTTCCGCGCGGACGGGCTCCGTGTGGACGGCACCAAGTTCATTCGTCGCATCGGACTGACAGGTCCTGACAACCCGGAGGGCTGGACCTTGCTGCAGTGGATCAACAATGACATTGATGCGGTGTTCCCTGGAAAGATGATCGTCGCAGAGGACATGGATGTGGACCCATGGATCACGAAGACAACGGGCGCCGGCGGCGCCGGCTTCGATAGCCAGTGGGACTCGAGTTTCTACCCGCGGATTCGTGGCAATCTGATTACATCCTCCGACGCCAACCGAAACATGTTTGAGATGCGTGACGCGATTGCGTTCTCTTACAACGGCTCGATGCAGCAGCGGGTGATCTACACAGAGAGCCATGATGAGGTGGCAAACGGGCGATCGCGCGTTCCAGAAGAGATTTCCCCCGGCAACGCGAGCTCGTACTGGGCTCGAAAGCGTTCAACGCTCGGCGGAGTCATCGTCATGACAGCGCCTGGAATCCCGATGATTTTCCAGGGGCAGGAATTTTTGGAAGACGAGTACTTCCGAGACGATGTTCCGCTCGACTGGACAAGAAAGACCACCTATTCCGGCATCTACGCCATGTACAAGGATCTGATCGCGCTGCGCAAGAACGCAACGGGCGTGACGCGCGGGCTTTCTGGATTCAGCACCAATATGTTCCATGTGAACAACACGGACAAGGTGCTTGCCTACCACCGTTGGCAGAATGGTGGCGACCGAGATGACACCGTCGTGGTGATCAACTTCTCCGTCACGCCGCGCAGCAACTATCGCATCGGATTGCCGCGTGCGGGCACATGGCACTGCCGCTTCAACAGTGACTGGACTGGCTACTCGTCTGACTTCGGCAACACGCTGTGCCTGTCGACATCCACATCGCCCGTCGCATGGGATGGGCTGGGACAGAGTGCGCTGGTGAATCTGGGCGCCTATTCGGCGGTGATCCTCTCGCAGGGAAGTGCCTATGCCGCGGAGGACCTCAACCAAGATGGCTTGGTCAACGCGTTTGACCTGGCAATCGTGTTGGCGCAGTGGGGAACATCCGGCGGCAGCGGTGACATCGATGAAGATGGAACCGTGGGCGGCAGTGACTTGTCGCGCGTTCTCGCCGCCTGGCAGTGAATCGCGCTTCGGTGGATGCGCTCAGGGTTTTTCGGGCGTTGCGGGAGGAAGTGAGGCCCCCGCGCCATCAAGGTCAAAGAGGTGTGCTTCCCCGAGGAGCAGTTCGAATGCGATGTCGGTTCCCTCGCGGACCGGGGCTGTCGGTGATCGGCTTGTGATGCGGCGCCCATCGCTTTCGATCACCACGTCCATTCTGTCACCGTAGTTCTCGACGGTCACGACCCGCCCGCGGGAGGAACCGCTGCCCACGCGGATCTGATCGGGTCGAACACCCAGTTCCACACGCTTGCCTTGCCAGCCCGAAAGACCGACCCACCGCGCGGCAGGGAGTTGCAGGGCTCCCACCGCGCAGCGGAAGACGCCGCTCGCTTCGATGGTGCCCTCGATGAAGTTCATGGTGGGAGTTCCCACGAAGCCTGCCACGAAACGGTTCGCAGGTCGCCCATACACCTCGCTTGGGGTGCCAACTTGTTGCACCAGGCCGTCCTTCATCACCACAAGTCGATCAGCAAGGCTCATCGCTTCTTCCTGATCGTGGGTGACATACACCATCGTGGCACGCAGACGCTGAGGGAGCAGACGAAGTTCCGGTCTCATCTCGCCCCGCAACTTCGCATCGAGAGTGGAACGCGGCTCGTCGAAGAGGAATGCGACGGGATTGCGCACGAGTGCACGCCCCACCGCAACCCTCTGCCGCTGACCGCCGGAGAGTTCTCGGGGTTTACGGTGCAGGAGGGACTCGATGCCGAGCGTCGTTGCAACCGCCGACACACGGGCGTCGATCGCCTTCCTTTCGGCGGCTCGTCGTGCCCGATAGGTGGAACTGAGTGCGGCCCTCATGAGGCTGCCGTGCGATCTGCGTCGCTCGAGACCGAAGGCCATGTTGCGTCGCACATCGAGATGGGGATAGAGCGCATATTTCTGGAACACCATCGCCATGTTTCTGTGGCGCGCAGGGACCCCTGTCCCGGTCTTTGGAAAAGGCTCGGACCGGCGCTTGGATGAGGCCGCACGGCTGTCCGGTGCAAGACTGTGGACGTCTTCGACGAGGGCGCGGAGCGGCTCGGCCACCGACCAGGCCTGCGCGAAACAGC
>SXGR01447257.1_pt1 | contig 32780 bp, 32 predicted proteins | sample 3174711 | NCBI WGS metagenome assembly SXGR01 (sample SAMN11356860, study PRJNA531348) | freshwater metagenome | isolation source: freshwater sample F1-60 | place: China: Fuxian Lake, Yuxi | collected 2017-12-25 | reverse complement strand
TCTCACTGGTACGTTGGCTGTTACGGGCGCCACGACCCTGAGCAATACGTTAGCCGTCACAGGCGCAGTCACCGGCGGCACATATAACGGTCAGACGATTAATGCGACGGCCAGTCTCACTGGTACCTTAGCCGTCACAGGCGCCACCACCCTGAGCAATACGTTGGCTGTTACGGGTGCTACGACTATGACAACATCCATCTTCAACGCAAACACCAGTACTGGAATGTCCGCAAACGGAAAACTTACTTTAAATACCACAAACGGTCGATTTGTACTGCCGGTGGGTTCGGACTTGTGGGCCTTATAATCGCAGTTAGATTAGTATTTAAACAATGAGAGATATTGCTTATGGCAAATGAATCAAATGGGTCGATGTGGATTTCTAGTACATACCTACACTGGAGAAATGCCAGTAATACTCAGTTTCGTTTTCTAGGAACTTCCATTGGTTCTCCGTTGGGTGCCGTCGCAGGTAGTATGTGGGTCGAAGCAAACACGGTTCACTATATTGATAGTACTGGAGTCGAACGCTATGTTGACGGCCCGTATATTGCCAGTCAAGCACCTGTAGGTGCGTTGGCGGGATCCATGTGGATTGATAATGCGTATTCTCCATCCAGCGCGAATGGACAGTTACACTTCATTGGAGCAGCACAACACGAACACTGGGCCCACCACGATACGGCGTTTGTAAATTCGCACGTTGACACGGCGCACAGCGATGCGCACACGAACGTTTCGCACGTTGATTCTCATTCAGACATCTCGCAAGTTAACACACATTCAGACATCTCGCGAGTTAACACACATTCAGACATCTCGCAAGTTAACACGCATAGCGATAGTCATACAAATATCGCATTCAATAACTCTCATAGCGATGCTCATACAAACATCGCGTTTAACAACTCTCATAGCAATGCTCATACAAACATCGCGTTTAACAACTCTCATAGCAATGCTCATACAAACATCGCGTTTGATAACTCTCATAGCAATGCTCATACAAACATCGCGTTTGATAACTCGCATACGAATGCTTATACGGATATCGCGTTTGATAACTCGCATACGAATGCTTATACGGATATCGCACATGATGATCATTGCGATGGAATTCAAGATTGCGCCGGTTACGAACCGGAGCACATAAACATCGCGTTTCAGAACTCTCATAGCAATGCTCATACAAACATCGCGTTTGATAACTCTCATAGCAATGCTCATACGGATATCGCGTTTGATAACTCTCATAGCAATGCTCATACGGATATCGCGTTTAATAACTCGCATACGAATGCTCATACAAACATCGCGTTTAATAACTCGCATACGAATGCTCATACAAACATTGCGTTTAACAACTCTCATAGCAATGCTCATACAAACATCGCGTTTAACAACTCTCATAGCAATGTTCATACGGATATCGCACATACCGATGCTCATACGGATATCGCGCATAGTGATGCTCATACGGATATCGCGCACAGTGATGTTCATACGGATATCGCACATACCGATGCTCATACGGATATCGCACATACCGATGGTCACACAGACACGGCGCATAGCGATGCTCACACGAACGTAGCATTCTCAAATGGTCATAGCGATGTAGCTCATATAGACCAACCCACACCAGTATAATTATTAAAGGTGTATTATGAATATTGATTGGAAACGTATTGCCAAACCCCAGACTGATGCGTATGATTCACATGTAATTGCCCGTTTGTTGTATGATAAGTATGGTTGGAAAAAAATTATCCCTACCACGGAATTAACATTATGTGATGGCGCTGTGGCAGTTTGTCTCGACCGTCAGTATACCGCCGAGCAATTAGTCAGTTCAGAGAGCACGATGGTAAACGGGTTGGAATACATGACCCCCGAAAAAGTAGCACAAATTAATCGGTTCATGATGGCTTGGCCAGAAGGCGGGCTAATGTTACAGAACTTTCTGGATGAATATTGGGCCAAGTGGTCAACGATTATGACTGAGCCTGGGAGAGGATGCTCTTCCGGTCATTACGAAATGAAGAGTTCGATTCACGAACACAGTCACACTAAAGGGTTAGTATTAAATGCCGTATATGTGACGGCAAACGATTCTCAAGGATGTTCCGAAGGCACCTATCATGAAGTCGGACATGCTCGACTCGAATCACTCGGTATTGACATTGGCGAGCACGACGGTCAATTGTTGCTCAACGGGCCGGATGAATTATATGACTCTCCTGTTCGGTGGGATGTCAAACGTCCAATGTCGGCAGTTGTACAAGCCGTGTATTCATGGATTATGCTGTCGGAAGCAGATTTGCAGTGTGGATTAAATCTGACTGGGTGGGACACAAAGAACCCCAACATACAAGTGACTCCCAAACAGGCATCTGCTAATTATATGATTGGTAACCTTCCTAAAGTTCAGGATGGACTAGAAGAAATTCGCAAACACGCCAAACTGACACCAGCAGGAGTGGATTTTATTGACGGATACTTGGAGTGGGGGTATAGTGTAGTCGAGCGATCCTTGGTGATGCTCAAAGAAGCCCTTGGAAACGATTTTGATGCAAGGTATGCGAATGCGCTTCTGTATCGTGAAGAAAGATTAAAAGTATTGGCCGAAACAGCAGAAAAACTGAAAGAAGATTCGTCATATCAACACGGAGTTGCCTCCATTCAGAAGCAAATTGCCGAACGGGATGCGCAACTTGCCGCAGAACAAGAGCAGCCCAATGCTGTGGATTCTGTAGTACACTCGTAAAGTGTTGACTGGTCGTGGTAAGTAGTGCTCTATTATAGTGGAATACTAAATACCATATATGGCATTACCAACTACACGTACCCAGCTTAAAACCTATATCAAGCGCCGACTTGGTGAGCCGGTCATTACCGTGAATGTAGCCGATGACCAAATCGAAGAACGTATTGATGATGCCCTGGCTCTTTTTCAAGATTACCATTACGAAGCGACCGAAAAGGTCTACCTAAAACATCAGTTGTCATACTCTAATGTGGTATTCACCGCAAACACCACGGGGACGTTTAGCAATGGTGAAGTCGTAACTGGACAAACTAGTGCCGTTGAAGGTACGGTGCATACAGAGTCGTCTAATACGAGCATAATGTTCACTTACATTCGAACCAACACCACATCTGCTTTTACGGTAGGAGAAACCTTGGTAGGGGCAACCTCAAATGCCTCGGGGGTTGTATCCAGCATCAACACAGGCGATTGGGACAATCAATATATTCCGATTTCAGATTTGGTACTTAGTGTCTCTCGGGTATTGACTCTGGATGGTGCTAAAGGGATGTTTTCGCGAAACTATCAGTTCTTGATGGCCGACATGAGCCTCCTCGCGGGGAGTAGCGTGGTTCCATATTTTCTCACGCGGTCGCACATGGAAATGATAAAGGATATGTTTGTCGGTGATATAGGAATTCGATTCAATCGACACGTCGGTAACCTCTATCTCGACATTGATTGGCAGCATCGGGTGGCCCCGGATGACTTCGTGGTAGTCGAGGCGCAACGTATCTTAGATCCTGACAGTTATGCTAGTATATGGAAGGATCGTTTTTTGCGAGACTATGCTACTGCTTTAGTTAAGAAACAGTGGGGACAAAATCTTGTCAAATATGAAGGCATACAAATGCCTGGTGGAGTCACGCTGAATGGCCGCGTCATTTATGAGGAAGGCACCCGCGAAGTCACACAACTGGAAGAGCAGATGCAATCGAGATTTGAATTGCCGCCTGAATTCTTAGTAATGTAGGAGAACTGTCATGCCGACAAACTCTCATATTCGCTGGTGGGACGATACCAACGAGCAAAATTTATTACAAAATTTGATGACTGAAGCCATTCAGTTTTATGGCTGTGAAGTCACTTATTTGCCTCGGTCGTTGCGTCGGCAAGATTTATTATACAACGAAGATATCCTCAGTAAGTTTACGTCTACCTACCCTATCGAAGTGTACTTGAAAGATGTCAACGGCTGGGATGGTCAGGGCGACTTCCTAAGCAAGTTTGGGTTGCGAATTAGTGACAAACTTTCAATTATGATTTCCCGAGAGCGGTTCGACGAAATTGTTCCTAGAGCCCGAACGACCACGGGTCAAATATCTGCTACTGTTGGCAGCACGACGGTAACAGGAAATAATACCAAGTTTCGATCTGAATTAAAGGTTGGGGACGAAATCACGACAACCAGCAGCGGACAAACCCGAACCATTAGCGCCATCACAAATAGTACAAGTCTTGTCGTGTCAGTCGCGTTTACATCGCAGGTGACGACAGAATATTTTTCTGTAGACACGGACGTCGATGCAGTGTTACCGCCGTCTCGTCCGATGGAAGGTGATTTGATTTACTTTCCATCTCCGATCAATACAATTATGGAAATCAAATTTGTTGAGCACGAAAAGTCATCAGGACAGTTTTATCCGTTAGGAAAATTGACGTACTATAACCTTACCTGCGAAAGCTGGAACTATAGTCACGAATTGATACAGACCGACGATGAAGATATAGATGAATTAACGAGAAAATTTGAATACCAGATGGATTTAGAATTGTCTGCGGCGTCTGGCAGCGGCACCTATACCGTAGCCGAGTCGGTTTATCAGGGGGACTCGTTGGCTACCGCAGCCGCTTCGGGCATAGTGGTATCGTGGGACGCTGCGAATCTTGTATTGCGTCTCAGCAATCTCACGGGTGATTTTGCCACGGAAACACTTGTACGCGGAGTCGATTCTGGTGCATCATATTATCTGGGTGAAACGCCCAATAAACTTTTGCTTCCGGCCTCTAAAACTGCCGACAACACATATCTGAATGAACAAGATAACGACATTATCGACACCCGAGAAGTTCATCGTATCTTTGGGGAAAATTAACAATGTTCACCCCATTTTATCATCAACTGTTGCGAAAGTATCACATTGCATTTGGGTCAATATTTAAAAATATTACCCTACTGCGAAATGATACGACTGACGATGAGCTACAGCGTATCGTCGTGCCGATTGAATATTCTGCACGCGAAGGCTGGCTGACTCGTATGCGCACGAATCCTGATTTGAAGAACGAGATAGGATTTACGTTCCCCCAATTGGCATTCGAAATGACGGGAATGCGATATGACCCTACGCGAAAACTGAATTCTCTCAATCAGCGAACCCGCCCATCGCGTGAGGGAGCCTTGACGACCGCTCGCCGATTTTTTGTTGGCACGCCCTATGTACTCTCATTCAACCTGTATGCGATTACCCGTAGTTTAGAAGATGCCAATCAAATTACAGAGCAAATTCTTCCGACGTTTGCTCCGGATCATTCATTGTTGCTGCGACTCATCCCGACGTTAGGACTGCTGGATCGCACACGAATTGTATTGGAGGGCGGATCTCCGCAATGGACAGATAATTATGAAACCGCCAACTTTGAGTCCGCGCGAGAAATTATTCTGACGTTTGGGTTTTCGATGTCAATCATGCTGTATGGGCCGGTGTCCGCCCTTTCACCGAAAATTATTCGACACATTATGGTGGATTTGTATGAAATCCCTAGTGTAACCCTTATGGAAGGCCCGACGTATTTACTGACAGATGCGCTGGATCGATTAGAACTTGAAAGTTCCACAGGGCGACTGTTAGATCAATCCAGTATTATTAGTTTGCGAGATTTTGCACGACAGGTGCGTATTGATATTAAGCCAGATCCGTTGGACGCACTGCCGGTGAAGCCGGTAGATAGTATCACGACGATTACCGACTATGTCGATGGTAGGCAGTCCTATCCTATATTAGGCACGGATGACGATATCGGCGAATAGCATGTGAGGGTGAGATGAATAAAGATACGGGACTGGCGTTAGATGCCGTGTTTGATATTACAGCAACCACGGATATGTCTATCGATACGGCGATAGTGCCGGTCGAGGTATTACCAGCAAATATTGCTTCACCTCCAGAACAGACCATCGCAGAACGTCAAGCGAACGAAGATTTTGAATTTTCGCGTGGTGCTCTCAAATCGGTGGCCGTCGAAGCCCAAAGTATTCTTCATCGGGCGGTCGAGGTTGCCGAACAAACCGACACACCGCGATCGTTCGAAGCGGTGGGGGATTTAGTGCGAGCCACATTGGAATCGCATCGAGAGTTACAGAATCTCCATAAAACGGCCGCAGACATTCGATTGACGACGAAACCCCTAACCCCCGCCAATCAGGTCAACATTGATAAAGGCATTGTGTTTAACGGGTCTCCCGACGAACTATTAAAACTTATCGATCCAAGCAGACAGTAATATTATGAATATCGACACGTATAATGGGAATCACGGCCTCCCCCCCGCCGACGCGATCTATCACTACACGGTCGAGGAGCTGCGGGAGTTCGTGAAGTGTAGCAAGGATCCTATCTATTTCATTAAAACCTATATGAAAATTATTCAAGTCGATAAAGGCTTGGTGCCATTCACGTTGTGGCCGTTTCAGGAACGCATGATCGATTGCTACCACGAGAACCGATATTCCATCACGATGTGTTCGCGTCAAGTGGGCAAATCAACGACGGTCATTGGATACTTTTTGTGGTATATTCTGTTCAACACGAATGTGCGCACCTGTATCTCGGCGAACAAACAAAAAACGGCGGTTGATTTGCTGGGTCGACTGAAACTCGCCTATGAACACCTCCCGCGTTTTCTTCAGCAGGGTGTGGTTAGTTGGGCAAAAATGGAAATTGAGTTGGCGAATGGCGCATCCTGTTTTGCGGCCGCCACCTCATCGAGCGCCGTGCGCGGTGGTAGCTACAATATTTTATTGCTCGACGAATTTGCGTTTGTCCCTGAAAACATTGCCAATGAGTTTTATGCCTCGACGTTCCCGACGATTACTTCTGGTAAAACGACAAAACTGATTATCGTGTCCACTCCCAATGGTATGAATTTGTTTCATAAGTTTTGGAGTGAAGCTCAGTCGGGTGATAACGATTTCAAACCACTGTTCGTTCATTGGTCGGATGTGCCGGGTCGTGATGTGCAATGGAAAGAAGACACCGCACGAAACATTGGCGGACCCGAGAAGTTTGCACAAGAGTATGAGTGTTCGTTCCTCTCGACGTCATATACCTTGATTCGCTCACAGGTTCTTCAGACTCTTACGCACAGTAAGCCGATTGCCACCACCGAAACAGGCTATTGTGAATTTGTTCCCCCCGACTCGACGCGATCGTATGTCATGACAGTCGATACCGCGTCGGGACAGGGGCTGGATTATTCGGCGTTTGTCATTGTCGATGTGACGGACATGCCGTATCGCGTCGTCGCAACCTATGCCAATAATCGCATCACCACTATGGAATTTCCACAGGTCATTATGGAATATGCGCTCCGGTATTTCAAACCGTGGCTGATGATCGAAGTGATGGATATTGGACGGGACGTAGCATTTATTCTTTCTCGTGATCATGAATATGACAAATTCATGACCGCTATCACCGAAAAACGATTGGGACAACGACTGACATTCAACTCTAAAATAAATCGTCACTTGGGGCTTCGTATGACCGCTGGAGTCAAACGGTCGGGATGTGCGGTGCTCAAGACTTTGGTAGAAAATCAGCATCTAATTCTTAACGATTATCGAATCGTGCAGCAACTATCGGTCTTTGTGCAACGCGGATCGCAATGTATGGCCGAAGTCGGTCACCACGATGACTTGGTGATGCCGTTGGTGATGCTCGGATGGATGTCTCTTCAGCCTAACTTTGCCGAAATTACGACGACACGGGCCCTCGATGTTTATACACGGCTCATTACTGAGAGTAAGGATAATCTCGTTCCGATTGAGGTGAATGACGAACATCCTACACCGGTAGGAATATTGAGCACGGGCATTGACGATGACGATCCGTATTGGCTTTTTCGCTAAGTTTGTAGTAGGTGAACACTGACGAGGACGGGTTTACTAAATATCAAGTGACTTATTAAGCACAAATAACCCGTGCGATAATTTACGACTAACGAGGAGCATCCTATGGCAACGCAAGTCAGTCCAGGCGTAGTAATCAACGAAATTGATCGGTCAGATTCTCTCACACAGGTGCCATTGACCGAAGGAGCGATTTGCGGCTCATTCACATGGGGCCCCGTCTTAGAAGTGACCACAGTGTCATCGGAAGCCGATCTGGCAACAAAATTCGGAAAGCCGGATAACGAGAGTGCCACGAGCTTCTTCACGGCGGCGAATTTCTTGGCATATAGTAACACCCTGCGGGTCGTTCGTGCGGCCAATACGTCTGGGTTGAATGCTATCGCGAACACCAACACCAGTGCGGGAGGTGTCCTCATCAAGAATGACGACCACTACGAAAACTCGACCATTACCGGCAAGGGCGCATGGGCCGCCAAGTATCCCGGCACGTTGGGTAATGCGTTGCGTGTTGAAGTGTGTGGTGCAAACAGCAGCATCTTCAGTGCATGGGGCTATGCGAATCTGTTCCAAGCCGCGCCTGGCACCTCTACCTATGCCAGCGACCGGGGTGCCGCGAACGACGAAATCCACATCGTAGTGGTAGACAAGACCGGCGCGATTACCGGCACGGCAAACACGGTGCTGGAGAAGTACGAAGCACTGAGTAAAGCCTCCGACGGCCGAAACGCTAGTGGTGAACAGGTGTATTACGCAGATGTTATGAATAATCAGTCAGCGTGGATTTGGTGGTTAGCCCACCCTACGGCCTCGACGAACTGGGGCAATACGGTGCTTTCCTCGGCAGGTGTCGGAGTCAACTTTACGGTTGCGGCTGCACTGACTCAGGAGACGCTGAGCCAGGGCACTGCGGGAGAAACATTAACCGATGGCCAAAAGCAAACCGGCCTGGACTTGTTCCTCGACGAGGCCGTTGAGTTCTCCTTCTTGATAGCCGGTGAAGCAAGTTCAACCGTGGCTGCCTATTGCGTGAGCACCATTGCCGAAGCGCGTAAGTATGCGATGGCGTTCTTCTCACCCGAGAAAGCCGATTGTGTGAATAACTCCGGCTCTGAAGTCACCGATATTCTCGCGTTCCGTTCAGCCGTAGGCGTCAATTCGAGTTATGGGGTGATGGATAGTGGCTGGAAGTATCAATACGACAAGTACAACCAACTCTATCGCTGGATTCCCCTGAATGGGGATACGGCGGGTCTTTTAGCACGCACCGACCAAACAGCCGAGTCGTGGTTTTCACCGGCGGGATTCACTCGCGGACAATACAAGGTTGGAAACACAGTGAAGCTCGCGTTTAATCCGAAACTCTCCGAACGTAACTCGCTCTATCTCAAGCAGGTCAACCCCGTCGTGGCGTTCCCTGGCGAAGGCACCGTGCTGTTTGGTGACAAGACCCTGCAATCGAAGGCCAGCGCATTTGATCGTATCAATGTGCGTCGCCTCTTCATTGTGCTTGAAAAGACGATTGACCGTTCGGCTAAATTTCAACTCTTTGAACAGAATGATGAGTTCACACGGAATCAGTTTATCAATACGATTGAACCGTTCCTGCGCTCGGTCAAGGGTCGTCGAGGCATCTCAGACTTCTTTATCATCTGTGACGCCACGAACAATCCACAGGACGCCGTGGATCGAAACGAGTTCCGTGCGGATATCTACGTCAAGCCGATTCGCAGCATCAACTTCATTCAATTGAACTTTGTCGCAGTTCGCTCTGATGTGTTGTTCAATGAAGTTATTACTAATCTCGGTTAACGCTAACTAAATAAGACGTAGGAGACACGATATGGCATTTCCGAATATTACCGAGTTCAAAGAACAGCTTCTTGATGGTGGTGCGAGACCCTCCCTGTTTGAAATGACTATGACATTTCCCGGAGGGTTGCTCGCCAGTGCCGCGGCGCCCAGCGCCGTAATCGCAATGAGCAAGATGAAATTTCATTGCCGTATTTCTGAACTTCCCGGCACACAACACAACCCGATTACGTTGAAGTTCGCGGGTCGTGAAGTCAAGTATGCCGGACAGCGAGTGTTTAACAACCTGTCGTTAACCATTGTTAATGACGAGGCCTTTAGTGTACGTCGCGGGCTGGAAGCATGGTTTGAAGCCATGAATACGCGGGAGAGCAACAAGAGCAAGCTAAGTTCTCCGACGTTTAGTGGATATGGTGGTATTGGAGAGGTTTTTCAATACAGTAAGAAGGGCGATAAGATTCGCGGCTATAGGTTCGTGGATCTGTTCCCTGTGACGCTGGCCCCCATTTCGTTAGACTGGTCAAACGACGGTGCGATTGAAGATTACACCTGCGAGTTTGCGTATCAGTATTGGGAGCCGTCGTTGACTGGTCTTGGGGTTACTGATAAGTTACTTGATCCTCTCGTCACGATATAGTGTTGTGTTCAGCGGGAGAGAGAAATCTCTCCCGTTCTTGCCAATTAATTATGAAATCATGACCCCATATGCGTCATCTGATTTGAGGGTGCCATGCCACTGAAGAATCTCATCGAACAGGGAGTGCGTACCGGTGTCGGCATAGCTATCGATAAGCTGACACCAAAATCCCGTTTCAGCATTTCTAAATTTAAAGAAGTCGTCGCAAAAGAGGGAGGCCTCTCACGAGGCGTTTTTTTCGATTGCTTGATAACACTTCCTGATCTTCCGACGTTTTTTGATGAAAATTCGTTATCGCTATGTAAAGCAGCAAATATGCCTGCTGCCCAATTAGATACCGCAGAGGTCAAATACTTTACGCGCAGTGTCAAAATTCCTGCCTCCCGTCAGTTTTCGCCAGTGACCCTGACATTTTATAACACAGAATCGTATCGCGCGCGAGACCAGTTTTTAACGTGGCTATCTCTGTTCAATTCGCCGGTGTCAAACGTTCGCGGCGCCCAAGACGTTAAGTTATCTAAAGCAGACGTTAAAACGTCGGGCACGGGCCTGCCATTACAATATGCCGACATTATACTAACACCGAGAAATCAAAAACACGCAGAGACAGGGCGCTATCATTTTTATAGTGCGTTTCCAACGTCGGTTGGAGCAGTGTCATACTCGTATGAGAACGATGGTCAATTTCATACGTATGATGTGGAGTTCCAGTATCTCAGCTCAACATTCACTACAAAGGACGCCTCGGCGGTCGAAACTTTCGAAAGTTTCGACATAAATGACGCAGCATAAATAATACTATGGCGATTAAACTATTTGGATACACGATTCTCTCTCAAAATGAAATTATTAATCGAGCTTCGGCGCCTTCGTTGGTACCACCGAAGAATGAGGACGCGGCCGCCACGGTCAATGAAAATGGCATGGGAGTCTTCGGGGGCTACTCTATCAATTTTGATTCGTATGCGTCCTACACCAGTGAGGTCGAGCTTATCAATCAATATCGTGATATTGCCTTACAACCCGAGGTAGACGAAGCCGTCAACGACATCATCAATGAAATGATTATTCGGGATGACGGGGATTCACCCGTCTCGATGAATACCGATCAGTTGCCAACAGTATACGACGAATCCTTTCGTCAACAACTCCAAGAAGAATTTAAGAGTGTGTTGGATATGCTTCAGTTCAAGGAAAAGTGCCATAATATTGCACGACAGTTCTATGTGGACGGTCGATTATATTACGATTTGATGATTGACGAAACTAAGCCTGAAAAGGGAATTATTGAATTGCGGAACATTGACCCGCGCACCATTCGAGCCGTGCGCGAAGTGCGCGATTCCATGCACATTGAAACTGGTGCCCGTCTCCAAGAAGTCACCAACGAATATTACGTATACAATCCAATGGGATTTCAATCGTCCGCCACTATCGCAACGGGCCCCGGTGTGCGCGTATCCAAAGACCGCGTTGCTTATATCAACTCAGGCATTTATACGACGGGAAATGTGCTGGCACTGTCCTATCTCCACAAAGCCATCAAGCCGTATAATCAACTGCGAATGGTTGAAGATGCAACCGTCATCTATCGTATCACTCGCGCCCCCGAGCGTCGTGTGTTTTATATTGACGTGGCAGATTTGCCGACGGCGCGGGCCGAACAATATGTGAATGCAATCGCAACGCGATATCGCAATCGAGTGGTCTATGATAGTCACACTGGTGAAGTGCGCGATGACCGTAAGGTTCAGTCGATGCTCGAAGATTTCTTCCTTCCTCGTCGCAGCAATGGTCGCGGCACTGAAGTCCAACAACTTCCGGGCGGACAAAACCTCGGAGAGATGGCAGACGTAGAATATTTCCGTCGCAAGCTCTATCGCGCCTTGGGTATTCCGGCGTCGCGATTAGAATCGAGCGGGTCGCAATTCCAGCTTGGTCGCACCACAGAAATCACCCGAGACGAAATTCGGTTCTCACGGTTCCTCCAGACGCATCGCGATCGTCTTGCAGGATTGTTCGACCGTATCCTCGAACGACACCTTACACTTAAAGGCATCATTCGGTCACAGGAACAATGGCGTCAACTGCGGCATTATGTTCGATATGAATTCAACACCGATTCATATTTTACTGAACTTAAGAAGATGGAAGTTTTGAAGGAACGAGTGAATGTGGTGTCGTTGGTAGAATCGTATGTGGGTAAGTATTTCTCTGAACAATACATCCGCGACCATGTGCTTCGGTTAACGACCGAGGAGCAAAATCAAATTAAACAAGACAACACCGACAATCCTCCCCCTGCTAGGGTAGGGGCTGATGGATCCGCCGCCCCTGCACCGGAACCTGCTCCTACACCAGAGTCATCTCCGTCTTCAGGAACAGATGTCGATGACCCCGATGGGGAAGCCGCAGAGTTCTTTTTCGGGGATACCCTAGATTCCGAGTCGTAAGTGAATGTTTTCTAAATAGGAGAGAGTGATATGGCATCAACATTAAACTTATTGAGAGCGATTCGTGCTAAGGACTTCGTAGAAGCCAAGGCACAATTTTCAGCATTGATACAAGATAAGATGCGCGCCGGGTTGGCGCGCGAGTATCAGGAAGTGGCGAAGTCGGTCACGCAACAGAGCGATAAATAGGATATAGCATATATGGCATATACACAAGTTCAAATTATCGCCGATACCGACCGACGTCATGCTGTGAAGCGCGTGAACTCTGGGAATTCCGAGTCGAGTGCATTGGTAGTGAATGCGTCGGCCCTGTCTTATGCGCTGGTCGCAATCACAACCGATGCATCAGCCAATAACTTTGAAGTCGGAGAAGTTCTTACCTCTGCGAGTGGTGGTACAGCAATTGTGCAGGATGTGTTTAGTACGACTCTGATTAATGTTATCGATGTGGTAGGAACATTTGCCGATAACGACTCGCTCACGGGTGGTACTACCGGTCGCGTACGTCAGCAAAATGGCGCGATTGTGCGAAGTACCTATAGTCTTCACGTTTCCCGAGTTCTCTATGATGTCACCGAAGGAAACCGCGAGTTGGTGTCCTTGCTATGGGAAGGTACCAGTGGCGGCGCAAATAATCGCACTATTGCTACACTAAGCGGCAAAGGTATCTTTGAATTTGATAGTCACGCCACCCGCATTCCCAACAATGCCAACAATGCGACAGGGAATATCATTCTTACGACCGATAATTGGATTGCCAATTCGGCATATACGATTGTATTGGATTCATCCAAGGTAGCCGGCTTTGCGGCACCCTACTTACAACGTAACGTGTTAGGACGATACTAAAATGCCACTTAAACTCATTACCGAAACCGTGCACGACGTGAAGGCCCTCGTAGAGGCGGTCGAGGGAAAAGAGAAGCCTTCGTACTTCATCGAAGGTATTTTCATGCAGGGCAATAAAAAGAATCAGAATGGCCGTGTCTATCCCACCGAGACTTTGGTGCGAGAGATGCAGCGATATCAAAAGGAGTACATCGAACGCAAGCGTGCGTTTGGTGAGCTAGGACATCCTGATAGCCCTACGGTGAATTTAGATCGGGTGTCGCATATGATTACTGGATTGCAACAGCACGGCGACGACTTTATGGGTCGTGCTAAAGTAATGGTACATACTCCAATGGGTAATATTGTCAAAGCCTTAATTGACGAAGGTGCGGAATTAGGTGTTTCTTCGCGGGGATTGGGGTCTCTCCGTGCGGTCGGTGATGCTGATGGCATCATGGAAGTGCAAGACGATTTCTACTTTTCGACAGTGGATATTGTGGCGGATCCTTCGGCTCCGGATGCGTTTGTACGGGGAGTCATGGAAGGGAAAGCATGGGTATGGGAAAGTGGTGTGTTAAAGGAATGTGCATTAGAACAAATCTCGCAACGGGTGGAGAAAGTTCATGTGCCGACCGTATCTACCGAAGAACGGTCTGCGGCATTAGTAGAGTCGTTTAGCCAGTTCCTTACTGCCATGCGGCAGGGGGTCAAGTCAAACATCCGGTAAAGCTAAATATCCTTTAGCATTATTTTACCTTTTTAGCGAGGGTCATATGGCAACATCAAAGAAGCTGTTATCAGAGAAGAACAACAAAAAGTCAAGCAAAGTTCAGGCGGTAGTCGCCTCACCGTGGTCAACGGCGAACTATGCAAACTTCTCGTTTGGTTCGCCTACGGGTGTTTCTTCTTTAACAGAGAACTATGAAGACGAGAAGAAGGACGAACTCGCCGAAGAGGACGACGAAACGAAGAAGGACGAAGTCGCCGAAGAGGACGACGAAACGAAGAAGGACGAAGTCGCCGAAGAGGACGACGAAACGAAGAAGGACGAAGTCGCCGAGGACGAAAAGACGCCTGAGGACGAGAAGAAGGACGAACTCGCCGAGCGTCACGACGAAAAGACGCCCGAGGACGAGAAGAAGGACGAACTCGCCGAGGACGAAGAGACGCCTGAGGACGAGAAGAAGATTGAAGTCGATGAGGACGAAGATGAGCACACGTCCGATGCCGAGTCCAAAGATTCTGACGACGACACGCTCGATATCGATATTGCTGAGTTGCTCGATAGCGAAGAAGATGATGTCGTTGAACTGACACCGGCCGATACCGACGAAGTTGAACCCGAATTTACTGTTGCTGAAGCTGATGATGACTCTGCACCAATAAATGTCGATATTGAAGACGAAGACGAGTCCGTCAAGGAAAACGAAGAGACGCCCGAGGACGAGAAGAAGGACGAACTCGCCGAGGACGAAGAGACGCCTGAGGACGAGAAGAAGGACGAACTCGCCGAGGACGAAGAGACGCCTGAGGACGAGAAGAAGGACGAACTCGCCGAGGACGAAGAGACGCCTGAGGACGAGAAGAAGGAAGTCTCTGAAGGCAAGCTCCGCCTCTCGTTCAAGACGGCTGAAGCGACCAAACTCTTTAAAAACAACATTGTTCTGACAGAAGAAGATAAGCGTCAGTCCCGTGTGTTGTTCGAGAGTGCTATTCGTTCGGTCGCGAAGCAACTTGGGGCACAACTGCGCGAAGCCTATCAGGTGCAGTTTGAGAAGGCGAAGTCACAGCACGAAGCTAAAGTTGCCAAGCAGATTGATTCGTATATGTCGTATGTGGTCGAGCGATGGTCGAAGGACAACAAAGTTGCCCTGCAAAACCAGATGCGCAACCGATTAACCGAGAGTTTCTTGGCAGGATTCAAGAAGCTCTGCGTGGAGCACTACATTGAAATTCCCGAATCTAAGGTGAATGTGGTGGAAGCGTTAGCAAAGAATGTTAAAAACTTGAAGACCAAGTTACAGCATGCTGAAGCACAGAACGTGAAGTTCCATGAAGAATCGCGAGTTGCGATTGTGCGTGAACGTGCAGCACTCAAGAAAGAACACAAGTCACGATTGATTGCAGAAGCGGCCGGTGCCGTGACTGCTGCTGACCGTGGAGAATTCGTACAGCGGGCGCAAACGGTGACGTTTGCGTCTACCAAAGAATTCAAGAAAGATCTGATTGCGTTGCGGGAACAGTACTTTGCGGCCAAGAAGACGGTATCATTAGAGCGACCGTCCACAGAGCCCGTTGCTATGCCCATTTTTGAAGCGAAAACCGAAACCCCTAAGTCGAGCATCGATGCATACACGAAGGTTGCGGATCGCCTCACAAGGCAATAATAAACGCTCAGTAACCAATACTTATCAACGTTAGAAGGAGAAAAAGCAATGTCAATTCTGAAGGCTAATTTAGAGAAGAAATGGGCACCCCTGCTCGACCATAAGGGAATGCCGAAGATCAAGGACGAATGGCGTCGTGCAGTCACGGCAGTCGTGCTTGAGAACCAAGAGCGCGAAGCATCCAGGGCAGCGGATATTGCGGGTAACTTCCTCACAGAAGCGGTTCCCGTGATGTCAGCAACCACGGGTGGTTTCGGCGGTGCCGCAACCGCGGCGGGCCCTGTGGCGGGTGTTGACCCGATCCTCATCGCTCTCGTTCGTCGTTCGATGCCGAATCTCGTGGCGTATGATGTCTGTGGTGTCCAGCCTATGTCTGGTCCTACGGGTCTGATTTTCGCCATGCGTTCACGTTACACCTCACAGAGTGGTGACGAGGCTGGATACAACGAAGCGAACACCGCATTCGGTGCGGCGGGCCAGGGTGGTACTCACTCAGCCAACTCGAACCCGTTTGGTTCGATGACCTACTCGACCGGCGCAAACACGGCGTATGGTGAATCACTCAGTGTTGCCAACTCGACCGGCGGCATCGGAGCAACCAACGTTATTCCGTCGATGGCATTCAGCATTGAGAAGGTGACAGCAACGGCTGTGACCCGTGCTCTCAAGGCCGAGTACTCGGTGGAAATCGCGCAGGACTTGAAGGCGATCCACAACCTCGACGCAGAAACTGAACTCGCAAACATTCTCTCGGCTGAAATCCTTGCGGAAATCAACCGTGAAGTGATTCGTGCGATCGGCTTCTCTGCGGCGAACGGTGCAGCTCAGACGTCAACTGCCGGTACATTCGACCTCGACGTCGATTCGAACGGTCGTTGGTCTGCTGAGAAGTTCAAGGGTCTGTTCTTCCAGTTGGAGCGCGAAGCCAACGCAATCGCGAAGCAGACACGTCGTGGTCGCGGCAACGTCGTGATTACGTCTTCGGACGTGGCATCGGCACTTGTCGCTGCTGGGGTTCTTGATTATTCCCCCGGCATTAGTGCCAACCTCGAAGTCGATGATGCAGGCAACTCGTTCGCGGGAATCTTGCAGGGTCGCTACAAGGTGTTCATTGATCCGTATGCTCCGGCTGGTCCTGTGGCGGATTACTTCATTGTTGGATACAAGGGATCGTCACCGTATGACGCAGGGCTGTTCTACTGCCCGTACGTGCCGCTCCAGATGTATAAGGCAATTGATCCGGAATCGTTTGTGCCAAAGATTGGATTCAAGACCCGCTATGCGGTGGTCGCGAACCCCTTCTCAAAGGGCTCGGCCGGTGCATCGGATGGCGTCGTCACGGCTGATGTGAATCAGTACTACCGTAAGGTGAAGGTCACCAACCTTTTCTAATCAAGAGGTCGGGAACACAAAGAGGGGGCAGGGGAAACCTTGCCCCCTTTTCTTTTGTGCAGAATAAATAATCATATGATTACGATTACCGAAGCGGCAGCAAAGCGCATCTCCGAAATTCACAAAGAAGCACATACAGAAGGAGGCCTTCGTGCGTTTGTGCGAGGTGGTGGGTGTTCGGGATTTCAATATGGCATGGAAATTGAACATGAACAACAAGAAAACGATGAGATATTTGAGTCGCATGGAGTGCGAGTGCTCATCGACCCAATTAGCATTATCTACTTGCGTGGCGCCACCATTGATTTCGATGACTTTCAAGGCGGTTTTAGTATCAAGAATCCCAATGCAACGTCGACGTGTGGATGCGGATCCTCCTTTACAAGCGATGCTCAACGATAATCCCCAAGGAATACTATGAGTACTCTATCTCTTCCTTCAGACACATTCAATCTGTTTCCGCTCGATCCGACAAATCATGTTATGCAGTTTGCGCGAATGCCAAGTACCACATTTGTGTTACAGGACGTGAATCTTCCGGGAGTGAATGCCCAAACGGCGAAGATCGCGGCACCGGGACTCACGTTTCATGCAATTCCCGACCGGCTCGTGTTCGATCAATTACAAGTGACGTTCATGATGGATGAAAATATGGGCGCATGGCGAGAATTGTTTTCATGGTTACAGGGCATGACGGGGAGTCATGATCGTAGCGAAATTGTTGCCGAGTTTATTGAAGGACAAATGAACTACGTGTGGCAGGACAAACCACAAAATCAACATGACTTGGCGTCGCGCACCACGGCCGCCCTCACCATTATCAATCCCGCCAAGATTCCGATGTTGCGAGTACTGTTCCACAATCTGTATATCACCTCACTGGGCCCTTTACAGTTCTCGACTCGCGACACGGACACGATTGCGAGCACGCTTGCATGTACCGCCACGTTTAACTATGATTATTATGCCGTCGTTGAATACCGCCGCAGCTAATCCTATGTTATACTAGTGTCCTATGACACTGGACGTACTCCACAAAGAATGGGCGGTTGATCAGGAACTGACGTTCGATCGACCCGACAAAATGATTCGAGACGTGCCACTGCTCCATAGCAAATGGTGGCGTTACTATACCGATGAACGTCAGCGGTATACTCTCCTCAAACACGAATCCGACGAACTCCGCCGTGCCAAATTTGAGTGGTATCTCGGGCGACTCGACGATACTGAACGTGAACGACGCGGCTGGCCCCATCAGCCGTTGCGTATTGTGCGTCAAGAGGTCGACACCTATCTCAATAGTGATGCTGACCTTTTGCCCTATCGTGGCAAAATGGAAAACGCCGAAATCAAGCTCAAGTTCGTCGAAGACGTGATTAAGCACATCAATGCGCGTGGGTATCTCATTCGTTCGTATATTGATTATTTGAAATTTTCACAGGGGTCATAATGTCGTTGGATATGATAGGCGGGACGCCGCGAAAGATGACAAGAATTCTCGTCTATCCGAATATTACATTTGCAAAGGACATCATCAAAGATTCCTTCGTGCAATACTTAGCGACGGTAATCGGCAAGCTGAATACTCTACGGGATGATTTGCATTTCACGGTATGGATGCCCACCCGCGTGGACTTGCTGAATTTCGAGAATGTCCGTCAGGTCATTTGGCCGCTGCCAACCCATGCACCGGCGATGCGAGTGCATTTCGATGTGTTGACAGCCAAGCAATTGCTCTCGCATGACGCCGACTATGACATTGTCTGGTCACACCTCCCCGAACAGACCCACGCGCTCTGTGCAACACTCATGAACCTGACCCATCACCGCCCAGCGGTGTTTGGATATGCGCATTGGTTTGACCTCTCACACGTCGCGACGTGGGACGGCGCAAGTTTTCGTGAGAACATCAGCGGATTGTTGCATATGCATCGATGCTATCTCAACACCAACGCTCAGAAACGATTGGTGTTGGAGCAAGCGGCGAAAATATTCGCACCCGCGATCGGTCAACAACTCGATTCTATTCTGGTGCCGCAAGCCTTAGGAATTCCTACCGAACGTATTGTGTCAGCGATGGCGCCGAGCACGGAGAAGGTGATTGTGTTCAATCATCGGCCCGATCCGTATAAAGATTTCCCATCATTCTTGCGAGCAATGCGAGAACTACGAAAAACCCGTCAAGATTTTACGGTGTGGATTCCGTTACTTGATACGGCCCCCGAGCCGTGGATAGTGGTCGATAAATTTTCCAAGGAGGAGTATTACAAACAACTACGGCTGTGTCGCGTGGGTATTGCGCCGAAACAAACGTATGCAGGATGGAGCTTATCTGCGACCGACGGATTGATGAATGGTTGCCCGTATATTTTTTATGAGGCCGATTATTATACCGAGCTACACCCCACCGCAGATACGTTTGGATCCTGGCCCGAGGCACTGACGTTGCTTCATCGATATTTGGATGATGAACCCTATCGGAACGATCAGGCACAACGCGGATTACTTCAGGCGGCAAATCTGAGACTTGACTCTCGTATGGAAGAGTTGAGTGCCTACATCACAAAACTCACCGGCAGCATTCCGTCTAGAACCAGTGACACGACAAATCAACTCACACACTTGATTCGCGCCAGGGGTGCAATTTCCAAGTCGGACATTATCAAATCGCTGGGCTGGGGTCGCGGTATTTCGTGGACGCCTTATCGTCGTGCATTGCTGGCACATCCGAATATTTTTGATACCACGGGAACCGACACCATCTATCAGTGGGTGGAGTAATGGCAGATATCATTGTCGCGCCGCTGTCTCACACCGACATTTATGTATGGGCCGACGAGGCGATTGAACGTGAACTCAGCAAAGAGTTTTCGTTCGAAGTGCCTGGTGCGCAGTATATGCACAAGTTTCGGCGCAACTGGGACGGGCGCATCAAACTCTACAATCGCATCACGAAAACCATTTACGCCGGTCTTGCCACCAAGATTATCGATTGGGCACAGAAGCGTGGCTACTCGGTCGAGAATCGATTACCACCGTCGACCAGTGAGTGGTCGGGATTTGATACCGAGACGCTACTCAAGCAACATCCTACCAACCTCGATGTGCGAGATTATCAGCGAACGGCTATCACTCACGGACTACACAAGCAACGATGTGTGCTGATATCTCCCACCGCGTCAGGGAAAAGTTTGATTCTGTATTATGTGGTACGCGCACGGGTCGCCCACGGGCCGGTGCTGCTGATTGTGCCTACCATCTCTCTGGTGTCGCAAATGGTGGGAGACTGGCGCGAGTATGGATGGACGAACGTCGATCAATTCGTTCATTGCATTACAGGGGGAATCACCAAAGACACGGACAAGCCAGTGGTCGTGTCGACCTGGCAGTCAATTTTTCGACAACCCGAAACATGGTTCGATCGCTATACCACGGTGTTGGGAGACGAATGCCACCTTTATAAGGCCGAATCTCTGCGTGGAATTATGGAAAAGATGTCCACCTGTGCCGTGCGGATTGGAGTCACTGGAACACTGGACGATGCGAAATCCAATAAATTGATGGTCGAGGGGGTCTTCGGCCCTCCACATCAGGTTGCACGAACCGCCGATCTTCAGACTCGTGGCCACCTCGCCCCCATCAAAATTCAGGGGCACTTCCTTCAATATGGCAAACATGATAAATGGATGCTCAAGGAACACAAACGACAGTATCAGGACGAGATAGAGTATTTCGTCCAACACGAAGGGCGAATGCGCTGGCTCGTGGATTTTGTGGCCCAACTGTCTGGCAACGTGCTGGTGCTCTATACGTTTGTCGAAAAACACGGCATTCCCTTATATGATGCGGTTTGTGCCAAAATTGGCAACACACGCCCTATATATTTTGTAAGCGGGGATGTAGAGGGGGAGCAGCGAGAGCGTGTCCGTGCATTGCTAGAAACACCAGAACACGTTGTGCTGGACTTTGGTGATACGAACGTTCGCTGTGTTCCAACCGAGAACGTGCTCCTCACCAACGGTCTGTGGCGACGCGCCATGGACATCACTAGTGATGATGACATCGACGAGAAGTGGATTCGCAAAAATAATGGGGTTATTCGTCGGGTGGAGGTTTAGAGTATCTGGCGCGGTAGGAATATCTAAATATACAACAGCAAGATATGTTTAACAGTTCATTTTCTACGAGGACACACTTATGGCCCAAACTCTCTGGACACTAGTTGACGAAGCAGCCGGATCGCCAATTGCCGCACTGGCTCAGGTCAACAAGACGGCTAATTCAACCAACCGTACGAATTTATTCAATAATACCACGGCTGATGCGTTTGTCACCGGCGCAACGTATGGCGTCTTTGGCGTGTCTGCGGCGGAAATGTCGGATGTTGCTATTGGTCAGGTGGCGAGCGTGACCGTGACTACGGCCGGCACAGGCTATACGGTGCGCCCGACGGTCAGCATCTCGGGGGGTGGTCAATCCGCGAGTGGTGCTACCGCACAAGCTACGGCGAAGGTTGTCACCAGTGTGATTCATGCAGCAGGCTCCGGATATGCGCCTGGTGATGTGGTGACGATTAACACCACGGGCTCTGCTGGCGCGACCACGAGTGCGAAGTTCAATGTGGCCACAGTAACCTCGAATGCCGTGGCTACGTTGACCATCAATACGGCTGGAGCGTTCACCACACTGCCAACTGATATCGCCAACAACGCGACGACGAACACCACGGGCGCGGGCACCGGCCTCCGCATCAATCTTGCGTTCGGCGTGCTCGCTGTGACGATGACCGCGAATGGTATTAACTTTACCACGGAGCCGACGGTGACGTTCGGTGGCGCGGGTGGAACGGGTTCGGCCGGCACCGCAGCCCTACGCAGTGAGCAAGCTAAGGTGACCAGTGCTGGCTGGGTACTGAGAAAAGCATTTGGTAGTCGTGTCCAGTATGAAACGTTGGTTGCAACTAAGAAGCTCACCACTGACGGCAGCGACGACACGCAACTCCCCGAATAGTATTCGGGAAGTTCAATCGAGAATGGCGAAGGGGAGACTACGGTCTCCCCTTTCGTTTATAGAATGGGATAAATAATCATGATATACTACATATAGATGAAACCGATACACATATCTACCGAAACGGTCAAAGACGCGATTCTCATTGCGTCCTATGGGACATTTAGCACGGGAGTGAACGTTCGTCGGCTTCACCATCTCGTTTTTGCTTCTCCGTCCAAGAGTCGATATCGTGTTCTTCAGAGTATCGGCCGCGGTCTTCGACTTCATGCCAGCAAACGAGTTGTCCATGTGATGGACATCGTAGATGATGCCCATCAGAAGTCATACGTCAACTACTCTTACAAACACTGGGCACACCGTGTCAAATTCTATCAGGAAGAACACTTCCCAATTGAACTCTATGCCCATTCTATAGAAGCAGAGATACATGAGCCAATCCTCTAACATCACCCCGCAACTTGAAGCCTTATTTGATGGTGTGCCGGTAATGGTGCGACTCATCAGTCGGGATGATATTATTTGTGTGTTGTATCAACGTCCAGACAACGACAATCAGACGATGCTGATGGAACGCCCACTTCATCTTATCATCGATGAAGTAAACGCCGATGCCTCAGATAAAGACCACCGTCGTGCACACATATCATACTCGAAAGTTCGTATACGATTTGATCGATGGATGCCACTAACATCTGCCACGATGTTTCCAATATACACAGACCATGTGCTATCCATCGCACCGATCGCTGACCAATATATTAATTCTTATATGAACTGGGCTAATCAATTATATGATATCGTAACCGCGTCGATACAACCCATAGACGAGGCCACAACTCCAGAAGAAATTCGAAAGTCCTATCTTGATTTTTTGCTTCACAACTTTCACCCGAAAGGAAAGCCCAGCTAATGTCTATTAAACATTATGTCGATAATAAGAAATTATTTACGGTGATGGTGAAATATAAAGAGGCTCACAACAAGCACAAAGCCGCCCAAAAGAAAAGTAAGCGAACGCTGAGAGTTCCACAGATTCCCGAATACCTTGGGGAATGCTTGCTAATGATTGCCTCCCGACTGGCGAACAAACCAAACTTCGCCAATTACACGTTCCGTGAAGATATGATATCGGATGCGATTGAGAACTGTATTCTCTACATGCACAACTTTGATCCCAAGAAAAGTCAGAATCCATTTGCCTACTTTACGCAGATTATCCACTATGCGTTCATTCGTCGGATTGAACGTGAGAAGAAGCATTCCTATACCAAATACAAATATGCCATTCATCGGGCCCAACAAAAAGATGATTATATCGTCGATGGGGATGAGTCATTTGACATCAAAGATTCCGCGTGGTCATCTTATGAAAATGTCCACAATTTTATTCGGTGTTACGAAGAGAAGCTGACGCGGGCTCGCACCGCCAGAGTCGTAGATCATGATCGACGCACCAATGATGAGGTGGTTTCATTTGATGTGTTGGATGAAAAGATTAAAGGATAACTATGAGTCGTATTCCTATAATTACCGACACCCATTTCGGTGCCCGAGGAGATTCGGTCGTATTGTATGCGGCAATGGAAGAGTTCTACCAAAATATTTTCTGGCCGGCCATTGATGCCGAAGGAGGGGTCACCACGATTCTCCACTTGGGAGATGTGACCGACCGTCGGAAATATATTAACTATCAGACGCTATCGTTCGCCAAGCACATGTTCTTTGAACCGGCACGTGAGCGAGGAATTGCGATTCATTGGGTGTTGGGTAATCACGATCTGCCCTACAAGCACAGCCTTCAGCTATCGAGCCACGAAGCATTTCGTGAATATGCGGGCGTGCAAATTTATCGGGACGCCACGATCATTCATATCGAGGGAGTGCCTGTGTTGTTGGTGCCGTGGTTGTGCGATGAGAACACAGCATCTGTAACAACCGCGATTCGTCAGTTTGATGGCGCAGTGGTCATGGGACATTTTGAGTTTGGTGGGTTTGAGATGTTTCGTGGCATTCTCAATAATCACGGGATGTCGACCGAAGAATTTAAACATTTCAAATTAGTGCTCTCCGGTCACTATCATCATCGTTCATCGAAGGATAACATTCATTACTTGGGCGCGCCCTACGAAATGATTTGGAGTGACCACGGGGATTCCAGAGGATTCCATTGGTGGACGCCACAAACCCATGCGCTAGACTTCGTGGAAAACCCACATCACTTGTTTCATAAGTTTACCTATGATGATATGAATCAGACGGGGTCGTATGTTCAGACTCTATTGGATACGATGGCAGCTGCCAACATCACACAACGAATTGTCAAAGTGATGGTGAAAGAAAAAACGCAGCCGGTGTGGTATGATGTGTTTGTTGACGCCGCACTCAAACTGGGCGCCCATGATTTACAAGTGGTGGACGATACGGCCTGGAACGCCTCGGACTTTGATGCCGTCGCGCACGATCAATCGCTCGACACCCTCACCTTGATTCATCGATACGTAGAATCGTTGCCGTGGGCGAATACGCACATTCAGCAAGATGTAACATCGTTGATGTCTGAACTGTATCAAGAGGCGACCGAACAAGCAAAAACCGTGGCGAGACAGTAAATTATGCTCAAATTTGAAAAGCTCCGATACAAAAATTTCCTCTCAACAGGAAATGCGTGGAATAGCTATACAATTGACGCACATCCGAATACGCTGATTATCGGCACCAACGGCGCAGGGAAAACATCACTCTTGGATGCGTTGTGTTTTGGATTGTACGGGAAGTCTTTTCGGAACATCAACAAGCCGACCCTGATTAATTCGGTGAATGAAAAAAATCTGGTGGTCGAAATTGAATTCGTCACACAGAATAACTCGTATCTTATTCGTCGCGGCATTAAACCGAATGTGTTTGAGATTGTGTGTAATGGCATCCCCATTCCAGAGTTCCCGTCTCTCAATGAGATGCAGGACTATCTTGAAAAATATATTCTGAAATGCAATTATAAAGCCTTCACTCAGGTGGTCATCCTTGGGTCATCCTCCTATGTGCCCTTTATGCGATTGACTCCACAAGCCCGTCGAGAAATCTTAGAGGACGTGCTGGATATCGAAGTATTTTCGGCCATGCAAACCTTGGTGAAGAATCGCTTGTCGGAAACGAAAGAGGAAATCGTCACCGCACAGAATGACGTGCGCGTGATCGAATCGCATCTTGCTCTCGTGAAGAATTACGAAGAGCAATGGGCACAACAGCAGCAGGAAAAGCGCGTTTTACTCGAATCCAAAATGGCGGATAACGTCATGACCGATGCGCGACTTCACGAAGAACGAAATGCGCCCATCGAGAACGAAGATAAGATGCGAGAAATGGTTCAAAAGATGCCAGAATGGCAGGAAAAGCATACCAAGGCCACAAAGCTCGTCGCACGATTTGCAACGGAACGTCAGCACCTGTCTCATAATCACACCTTCTTTAAAGAGCACGATCAGTGTCCGATATGCACTCAATCTATCGATGAGGCCTTTAAGTCCGAGAAACTCGTTACGGGGGCGGCGGCATTAGCCAAGATGGAAACGGATTATCGGGAAGCCCAACAGATTACGGTCAAATTTACCAAGCGACTGGAACATGCCAGACAAGCACAGCAGCAACTTCAGTCCGTTGAAGTCACCCGCAAACAGATTGAGGAACGTATCAAGTCTTTGACGAAGGATAGTCAACGACTACAACAGGAACATGCTTGCACGTTTGATGCCCCACCAGCACCCCCGACTGAGATTGGGAACATTGACGCCGCTCGTGACGCCGTCGCGGCCTTGGTCTATCGTCGTCAAGTGCAGGACCAAGCGAATGCATTGCTCAAGGATACGGGTATTCGAACGCGAGTGATTCAACAATACTTACCCGTCATCAACAAGTGGGTGAATTATTATTTGCAAGCACTCAACTTTCCGATTCAGTTTACGCTCAACGAGCAGTTCGAAGAAACCATTAAGAGTCGCCATCGTGATGTGTTCTCGTATGAAAATTTTTCAGACGGAGAAAAACGACGCATTGATTTGGCGTTAGTTCTTACGTGGCGCTCGATTGCACGTATGAAGAATTCGGTGTATACCAATCTTCTTATTTTTGATGAGATTTTCGATAGCTCACTGGACGTCGCCGGTACCGAAGATTTCTTGGCCCTGTTATACACACTCGGCGTCGATACGAATGTGTTTGTCATTTCTCATAAAACTGATGTGTTGATTGATAAGTTTGCGTCCGTGATTGCCGTCACCAAAGAAAAGGGATTCTCAGTTGTCAAGCCGCTCTAATATGCGCACTATCTGCTTACTCACCGCCGGACTCGGCATCCGTATGGGAAAATATGCCGAGCTAACGAATAAAACCCTGCTCCCCGTCAAAGGAAAAGCCATCATCTCGCACATTATCGATCAGTATCCTGCGGACACCACACGGTTCGTGGTTGCCTTGGGGTATCGCGGTGAAGATGTCGTCACATATCTTGACTGGGCACATCCACATCATCAGATTGAATATGTCTGGATTGATAGTTTTGTAGGCCCGAATTCAGGTCCGGCGTATTCGGTGCGACAATGCGCAGAAACGATCGGACAGAACGAATTCACGCTCATTACGTGCGATGGCTATTATGAATGTCTCGCGAGCATTTCCACGGGACGCAATGTGCTGGGCGTCGCACGGGTTGATGCTTCGTTGCAGTCGCTCTATTGTAATGTGATGGTGACTGATGGTTGTGTGACGAATATTCACGACAAAGAACAATGTAGTACTACGTCACTCGCGGCATGTGGGGTCTATCATATTGCGTCTCCCGATACGTTTTTTGCACACCTCAATGGTGTCGAACTATCGAGTGGGTTTGCGGCCTTATCAGCCGATGGTGGACTTGATGCGGTGGAGATTCTGTGGAGAGATTTAGGGTCTGAACAGTTCTATGATGCATTCGTACGCGAACAACACGGCACCGACTCGTTTGATTATAGTAAAGATCGCGAGTTTCTCTACATAGTAGACATACGGAATGGTGTGACCCCACAGCGACGGGTAATTAAATACTTTGTAGATTCCAATATCGCAAAACATCGAGTGTTGCGTGCCCAGAGTCGTTCTTACTTTCCTCGTATCGTCGCACAGCACGGGCGAATGTATATGTATCCGTTCGTGGAGGGGCGCACTCTGTATGCGCATAACTCACCAGAGATATTTCGACGACTACTGGATTGGATGGAAACGTCGGTGTGGTCACAGTATCCTGCGCATGAACAATTAACGTCGCAGGAATGTCGAGATTTTTATTGGGCGAAGACCTATGCTCGTCTCGCACAGTTTCGTATCAAACATCCTGACTATGCGCCACGGCGAATCAATGGTGTCGGAGTGGATTGTTCTATTGAGTCCGCCTTATCGCGTATTGATTGGGACGCCTTATGGAACCCCGCGACGCTGGATGTACGCACGGCATTTATTCATGGCGATTTCCAGTTTGATAATATCATCACGACACCGACTGGGGATTTCTGTTTGATTGATTGGCGACAAGATTTCGCCGAACAGTTGTGGCACGGGGACAAATATTATGATATTGCCAAACTCAAAGCCGGACTATTACTGAATCATGATCTGATTAAACGCAACGCTTTTACTTTTGAAGATAATGGGGACGATGTGTGGTATGATGTGCCCACGCGAGGATTTCACTCGACGATGCGTCTAGAATTGAACACTCGCTATCCCGATCCGTGCATTGATGATATCGTCACCTTAATTTTTTTGAATATGGCACCCCTTCACAAAGCCCCCTATGATCGATTACTGTTTAGTCTCGCACTGCATCGACTGACACAGAAACCCGTGGTATAATATGACCATGAATCCCTTTGTCGTCCCCACTTCCTACACGCCGTGTCACTACACTACCAATCGAGCATTGCTGACCAACACCACCGTGAATGCCACCTTTGATGCTGTCCTGCGAATGGACGATGCGGCATGGGTGGCATGGCTAGAACAGGTGCGCCGGGCGATTCTAACGTCATGGGATTCTCACAACGTGCCGCCACGCATTGGTCTTTCGGACGCCGAGGTTGCATCTGAGTGGGATCGGTTCGTGTCGACGGATGCTCAATCTGTCTGGACGATTTGTGACGATGGCACCGAGGCGTTGTCTGCGCCACCGGCCAGCCATTCGGTGATCAGTCAATGGTTTCCGACGATGATGAAGACTCGCATCAATACGTCAGAAAAAAAAGATGGCATCAGCATCTATGACATGTTTGCACAGGATGCCGTGTGGAATCGGTATCGCACGTCCTATGCAACTCGACATTTCCGTCGGGATAGTTTCTTCGCCTATTCCCGCGCCATTCATACACACGAAACCGTGCCTGGCACGTCTGTGGTCGCCGCGACCGCGTATGAATATCTTACGACGCTTCGAGACTCTCCTCAGAGTGCGACCAGTGATTTGTTTGGCGATGCGGTGCCGGCCACACACGGCCTTTGGTTGTCACCAGCTATCGCGGATGACGAGTACGATGGATATAGCGCACACATCAAAGATCGTAGCGTCTGGACGGTGAGTCAGTCCGATGCCGCCGCGTGGAAAGCGAGTGGTGCGTTTCCGGCGCATTGGTTTACAGCCGTCACGGCCACGTCCACCAAGAAATCTCATTACATGTTGCGTCTGTATGAAACAGATGCACGAATCTTCCCACACGGCTTTCGTAGCTTTCGCATTAGTATGTGTCAGTATGCGGTGAATTGGCCGGCGGTCGCTGCACGGGCCTTGTATGAACGATACACGGTGGGGGTGAAGAGCCCCGTCATTTGGGATCCAAGCGCGGGATGGGCCGGCCGTCTTGCAGGGGCGATTACCTCTCGCACGAAACCTCTCTACATTAGTTGTGACCCGAATACCGATCATCTCTGGACAGATGAGGCCGGTGTGCAGCACAGCAAATATACCGAGGTTGCGGCGTTCCATGCGTCACGCACGGCGTTTGATACACCCCCGAAAGTGTTGTTTTTCCCGTGTGGGTCCGAGGTAATGAAAGACCAGCCGGCGTTTCAGGAGTATCGCGGAAAGGTCGATGTGGTGTTCACATCACCGCCGTATTTCGGTAAAGAATTATATTCGGATGACCCCGAGCAGAGTGCACGCAAGTTCTCTGCGTTTGAAGATTGGTGTGAAGGCTTCCTGAAACCGACTATAGAGACGGCTGCGGCGTGGTTGAAACCCGGCGGTGTGCTCCTGTGGAATATTGCGGATGCGAAGTTTGGTGGAAAGATGCTTCCGTTAGAACAGCGCAGTATTGACTATGCGACAGCCGCGGGGTTGGTGCAAGGAAAAACAATCCGCTTGTTGCTGAGTAATATGCCTGGCGGGAACCGTGTGAATGAGGATGGCACGGGCACCGCCAAGAATACCTGTAAGGTGGGTGGTCGGCTAGTAAAGTTTGAACCGATATTTGTGTTTCGAAAATTATAATTTTGTGCTCTTGGTTCCGAGAACAACAAGAGGAAGAATGAGCACACGCACATCAGTATAATTTTTAGAATTTACCATAAAATTTCGGCGAGCAGTATATCGACCACCAACGACTGCTTTATAATCTCCAGATAGGAATGGAGCAACCTCACCATTATAATGCGCACCGGATGAAAATGTAAGAGTATATGTGTTCGTGCCGGTTTTTTTTAATGACGGAGTTCCCTGTCCAATCCCGTGAATATTATCGACGGTAAATTCAGACCCTCCAAATTCCGGCCCATAGACGGCTTTACCAATCAGTGACTTTGATTTTACTTCGTGATAAAACCGAAGTCTATCTTTAGTAATTTTTGAGTAGATACCCGGTTGAGCAATGCTCTTGAGAAACGCCTGAACATCCTTATCTTTAGAAATTGATCCGGCTTTTTTCCCGTCGGCTTTATCCGTGATTCCACTATATTGTTGAAAATCTTCAGCCGACTTTCCCATCTTATGAGAAATAAAACAAACATTTGTTAATGTATTTTTTTGTGCAGAAACCAGTGCGACGTCGGCTTTAGGTGTTCCTTCAATCTTATTAATTCCCACAATATTTTTGAACGTGTATTTACCAAATTTTACCGTCACAGGCACACCGAACGCCGCAAACTCTTTATTGAGAACTTCCATGACTTGTGTTTCCCCCCGTTCTGTAGGAGAAGGGGCATGGAGTCGATACGGTGAACGATACTGTTTAACAAATTCGTTAAGCAACCCGTGAATTTTTGCCATATATTCCTCACTTGTATTTATTTAGCGTATCTGATAAACCTAAATATCTCTGTATGCTAACGTTCAACTCTTTCGTTCAGTTACAGGAAGCCGACACAAGTCGAGCGTCCAACTTTGAAATCTATATTAAGCAGGCGCTTAATGCCCAATTGAAGAGCATTCCTATGCAACATGTTCCTGCGGCAGAACGAACTCCTGCAAAGAAAATTGCGGCCACTATTATCAGTCAACTCCAATCGAAAGGAATTCACAATACCGAATTCATCCGTGCGGGTGGTGCCAAAGGGCCGATTTCTGTCTTTTACGCCGCACATGGGGCGACTGATGGAACCTCCAAAGCCGATATTCGGAGTATGGATAACAAGTTTCGGTTTAGCGTCAAAGCGTCGGGGGGTGCGGCGCTCGCATCAGGATTACAAGCGGATCAAAGAGCCACTTTTTATTGGGCACTGAACGCGAACCCTCAGTCAAACCCGCAATTCTTGAAGACGGGGAAACTCGTATTAGACCTTGTGGAAACCCATATGTCTAGTATCGTTCAGCCGGCCGGGGCGGAAAAGGTGATCGATATTAAGCACATGAGCACCGTGGACTCCAAGCCGGGAATTCTTGACGCGGCCGCAAACATCAAGCCCGCGTATTCTTCCAAGATTAAAAAATGGTTGAAGAATATTGCGAAGCGCGACCAAGACATGAAGACGAAGATTGGTGAAGCCCTTCGCAAGGCGCTGGAAGATGACGCCTCTTTCAAGAAATACTACACCTTTGAGTGCGCGACGGGACAAGGAAAATTTGGCGACATTCACTTGGACGGTCCGTGGTCGGCAAACTACATACTAGTGTTTGACTATACCGGACGGGTGAAGATGGACGAAATTAGCAGTCCAGATTCTCCCGGCATTCGCACCTACGCACAGAACATGAAATTCCGCTTTCGCTGGAAGCATGGGGCCAAGACTGGCGTGTCGGTTGATTTGCCGGGTAGTTTTTTGAAGAAAGAACTGGCGGCGGAATCTACGACTTTCTCCGGACTCTTGATGCAGGAAGCCCGATTGTTTGAACAGCAAATGCTCACCGAAGGTCTCTGGGATCAATCCGCCGCGCTCTGGGCACGATTCAAGAACTGGTTTGTGGCAACCATGCAGAAACTCAAAGCGGCAATTCAACAAGCCTTCTCTACAGGATGGGATGCCGTGTTCAAATTTTTCGACTTGACTCCTGAAGGTATTGAAACCTCATGGTCACCCACTCGCATCTAACATATGCTTAAATACTGCTAATGATTTTTCGTTGAGCATGAGATAGTAGGTCTATCATGGACTTTAGTATTTTAACAACGATAAAGGATACCCTCATGCCCAAGAAACCCCAGCCAGAAGCCGGTAACGAACCCACACCGATTCCCGCGAACCCGAACCACCCCTCGCAATGGAAGCATCGCCGCCGCATGGCCTATGCCTCGCTAGTGAGTATTATTGCCGTGACACTGATTTTATTAGGCCCGTGGGTGTCGGTCGAGCGCGTGGAAAAACTCAGTGATTTGATTTCGTGGTTCTACTTCTCACTCGCCAGCATTGTCGGTGCCTATATGGGGTTTGCAACATGGAGTGCCAAGACTACACGGTAAGCCGTGGTCATCTAGCGTTGGGGTTCGCGTACGGCTCGAACGTTCGATGACGGTGTTTTAGGTAATGATGACGGTGTTTTGGGTTACCAAACAAAATAAGGAAACGTCGCTAATAATGTCAATACGGACTATTGATGATGTTTCGGTCACCACACGCAATAAGGAAACGTCCGTAATAATGTCAATACGGACGATTAACGATATCTCTGTCACCGAACGCAATAAGGAACACTCCTGTTATCACCTCAGTTGCTGCTATTGAAGATACCGCCATACTGGAGCATCTCACACATCAGTCGGTAAATGTGATTACGGGAGAACGTTACAATTACTTTTCCTTTATAGATGTTATTGGTAGCTAAATGACGTATCTCGTAAATTAGAAAATACATAAATGAAGT
>SXGR01526371.1_pt1 | contig 32784 bp, 23 predicted proteins | sample 3174711 | NCBI WGS metagenome assembly SXGR01 (sample SAMN11356860, study PRJNA531348) | freshwater metagenome | isolation source: freshwater sample F1-60 | place: China: Fuxian Lake, Yuxi | collected 2017-12-25 | reverse complement strand
TGCAGCCTCTTCGCAGCCGGGACTCGGATCCGGCCAGCCAAGTCCTCTTTTAGCAGGGATACACTCGCATTCGTGTCCATGCCGCCAACATACCCTGATCAACGCATCCCTCGGTAGTGGTGCTCCGGGTGACGCTTACAGTTCACCCTCAAAAGTTTTCCGTCCTCCGTCACCAGCCCCAAGACCGAAAAACTCGGAGGAGTGCCCAATCCAAGTTTAACTTTGGCCGGTAGCGATGTTTCATTAGACCTCAACCATCCAGCGATCGTCAATCTCGGCGCAGGATCGGATGGTCTTTTCGATATTGGATACCGGCATGGGTCTCGGCACCCAATCGGAGGGGCCAACGTTTTGTTCTTTGATGGTCATGTGTCTACCTTCACCCGGCGTCAGACAAACAATATTATTATAAACTGGAAGCAATATTCGCCCTAATTTTCCAGAAGGGATTCGTAAAAATAAACTGACCTATTGGGGTAATTTTTGTAATGTCCACGAATCAAATCTCATCGCATTGCTGAGGGTTGAATTAGGGGAATATTATTTTACTACAACCAACTGCAGGTGCGTTGGTGGATTCGGATCAGATGTATTGAGTGAAACCCCAATGAGTCAAGCGAAGATTGCGCTCACAGGCAAAAACCTCCAGGACGAGCACGTAAGTCTTGGTGAACAAATCTCTACAGCTGCTGGTCCTGTCCTTGGGATGTGTAAGAAGATTTGTGAGTTGATAAAGGCCGCAAATGAAAACGGGTTCCCGGAACAGCATGAACTACGATGGCTGGCAGTCTGACTCCCGAGTCTGCGGATGAATAGGATTACGGACTGCAGAGCAGGCCGGAATAACCGTTACTAAAGCGCAGCGGATTCAAAACGCAGTGAATCGTCTCGGAAAGCCAATCCATGGAGTTGGAAGCCTAGCCAAAGGCACTGTGGTTTAGAGGCCCTACCCATTCAGTCTGCCTGATGGCACAGTCTCAATGCCCCGAAGGGTGGGAAAGCTGCAGTTGCAAATCGGCATCCTTCACTGCCTTGAGCCCGGGGGACGGGCAGGCCGGAGTCGTGGCAATAAACCCACGAACTCCGGCACAGCGCCGTTCAACCAATAGCCCGCTGGGAACCCGAGGCCGCTCGCGCCACCGGCACTCGCGCTTTCACCTCTTGGATGAGGCGCTCGACCGTGAGCCCGTGCCTCTGGCGGAGGTAATCAACGCTGGAGGCGTGCTCGATGAACTGGTCGGGCCAGGCCAAGCGATACACCGGCGTCTGGATAGCGGCCTCGCTGAAGCACTCGAGCACGGCGCTGCCGTAACCGCCCATGGCCACATGGTCTTCGAGAGTGGCCACGATGTCGGCAGCCGCACCAAAGAACCGATGCACTTCGGTGTCGAGCGGTTTGAAGTAGCGAGGGTTGATGACCGCCACATCGAAGCCATCGGCGCGCAGTTTCGCTGCGGCCTGGCGGGCGAGCGTGAGCATGGGCCCAAGTCCGAACAGGGCCACCTTCACCGCACCGGGCTTGTTCTCGAACTGCGAGTCTACCTTGGCCTTGCCGATTTCGATCACGGCGGGCTGGTCCTTAATGGGCACACCCTCGGCGTTGCCGCGCGGGTAGCGAATAGCAACCGGATGCGACTGCAGGGTGGCGGTGAACATCATGTCCTGAAGTTCATCCTCGTCGGCCGGAGCCATGCCGATGATCAGCGGCAGGCAGCGCAAGTAGGAGATGTCGAACAACCCGTGGTGGGTCGGACCGTCGTTGGCGCTCAAGCCGGCACGGTCCATACAGAAGATCACCGGCAGGTCCTGGAGACAGACATCGTGATGGATGCAGTCATAGGCCCGCTGGAGGAAGGTGCTATAAATGGCCACCACCGGATGGAAGCCCATGGTCGCCATGCCGGCGGCGAAGATGACCGCGTGCTCTTCAGCAATGCCGACGTCGTAATACTGGCCGGGCACTGCCTGCTCCAGGATTTTGAGACTGGTACCGCTGGGCATGGCCGCGGTGATGCCGACGACAGATTTGTCCTTCTGGCACAGCTTGACCATCGTCCGTCCGAACACTTCCTGCCACATCGGAGCAGCCCCGTCCTTCGGGGGCGGGGTCTGACCAGTCACTGCGTCATAGGCGCCCAACCCGTGGAATTTCTCCGGGTACTTCAGCGCCGCTTCGTAGCCCTTGCCCTTCTGGGTCAGCACATGGATGACCACGGGCTCATTGCACGTCTTGGCGAACTCTAGGGTACTCACCAACAACGGAATGTTGTGCCCATCGATCGGTCCCAGGTAACGCAAACCGAATTCTTCAAACAACAACGCGCTTCCGTGACCCCCACGGCCATCCGCATCGACCGGGTTATTAGCAGGCTCCAAGACGAGCGAATTGGCGATCCCCTTGAGGGCCTCCTCGGCCTTGGCACCCAGCATGGCCACCTGTTCACCGCGGGGCAACCGCTTGAGCCAGTTGTTGAAATCGCGGGACAACCGGTTGTAGCGGGGGCTGGCCGTGAGTTTACCCAGGTATTCGGCGATGGCACCGACGTTCTTGGCGATGGACCACTCATTGTCATTGAGAATGCCAATGAACTTCTTGGTCGTGCACTTGATGTTGTTGAGTGCCTCGAAACTGATACCGTTGGTCAGGGCCGCATCGCCGAAGATGCAGACGACGTTCTCGTCAGTCTTCTTCTGGTCGCGGGCGGCGCACATGCCCAGGGCGGCCGACAACGCCGTACCGGCATGGCCGGCCCCGTAGCAGTCGTGTTCGCTCTCCGTCCGGAGGGCGAAGCCGTTGAGGCCATCGGTGGTCCGGATGGTCCGGAATCGGTCTTTTCGGCCGGTCAGGATCTTGTGGACATACACCTGGTGACTGACATCCCAGACAAACTTGTCTTTGGGTGTCTCGAAGACCCGGTGCAGGGCGATGGAGAGTTCAACGACGCCGAGGTTGGGGCCTAGGTGCCCGCCACTCTTGGCTAACCCCTGAATCAACTCCTGTCGTACGTCGACGGCCAGTTCAGTCAATTGCTCAGGGGTCAACTTCTTGACGTGCGACGGATGATCCACCATTTCGAGATATCGGCTCATGTTGTTGGGACTACGGACAAAAAACACATTCCTCAGGCAGCGCCCAAGGAGTCTTCTGAAAGTGGTTGGGTCGTCAGTACGCCCTCGAGGCTTTCCTCCAACTTGCGTACTTTAACTTCGGCTTCACTGAGCCGGTCCTGACACAGCTTGGCCAATGCGGCCCCTTCCTCGAAGCGCTGGATCAGCTGATCCAAAGGCAGATCGTCGGACTCCATCGCCTCGACGATGGACTCCAGCTTCTTTAATGACTCTTCGAATGAAGAGCCATTCTCCGCCGTGGGAGCGGATTTGGCAGCCTTTGACACGGCCGGAAAATGCGTCGAAACACCACGCTTTGCCTAGCGGTAATTTAAGATCGGCTTCCGGCAAGCCTCCCAGACACGCCGCGCCACAGGTGCCCTTAGGGTGATTAGGCCGGTTCTTTGGTGTTCCCCTTTGAGGACATAAGGCGTTTGAATCACTGCGTGCTGAGCACGCTACGGATCAAGAATTTGGCGCTGGTAGCGGACCTCACTTTGGAGCTGCAACCAGGCTTCTGCGCTATCACAGGAGAAACCGGGACCGGCAAGTCGGTCATACTCGGGGCGCTGAACCTCGTGCTCGGACGCCGCGCCGATCGGGGTGCCCTTCGATCCGGGGCTGAGTCGTGCACGGTAGAGGCTGTCTTTGATGTGCAGAACTTGCGAGCCCCCCTACCCCGCTTTCTTGAGGAGCGTGGTCTGGAGCCTTGCGAATCTGGGCAACTCGTTCTCAAGCGGACCTTCACAGCGGCGGGCACCAACCGCCAATTCGTCAACGGAAGCCCCACCTCTCTGGCCACTCTGGAAGAGATGGGAGGCTGGCTCATCGATCTCCACGGCCCGCATGACCATCAGTCCCTGCTCCAACCCCGGCTTCAACTCAGCCTAGTGGACGCCTACGGAGGGCTGAATTCCCAACGAGAGTCCTTTGCTGAACAACTGAGCCGGAGGTCGCGCCTTCAACAGGCCAAGGCCGCGCTCATCGTGGACGAGCGCACCTACGCTCAACAAATCGACCTGCTTCGCCATCAGGTCCGGGAGATTTCTGATTCCCGGTTGCGACCCGGTGAGGAGACCGAACTGGAGGCCGAGCACGGTCGGGCCGCGAACGCAGCGCGACTGCTCGAATTATCGCAAACTGCCCTAGCCACCCTCGGTGAGGCAGACGACGCCACCCTCACCAGCCTTGGCACTGTCGGGCGCTCCCTTCAGGACCTCGCACGGATTGATTCCGGTGCTCAATCGCTGCTGGAGATTCAAGTGCAGGCCGCTGGGTTAATCCGGGAATTGCAGAGCGAACTATCCCGCTACGCCGACCGGATCGATCTGGATCCCCAACGGCTCGCTGAACTCGAGGAGCGCCTGAACCTCCTCCAATCGCTCCAGCGGAAGTACGGGGGCTCGGTCGAAGAAGTCATCGCATTTGGTGACGAGGCCCGACAGCGGTTGGAAGCTCTGGAGAGCCGAGACGCCGAATTGGAACGCCTCAACCGCGAACTTCAGGAGCTGGACGAAGAGCTTCGCAAACTTGGCAAGTCTCTCTCGGAACGCCGGCACTCTGTACTGTCGGGTTTGAACCGAGCGGCCGAGGGCGAACTGTCCAGCTTAGGTTTCCGGCAGAGCCGCTTCGAGGCCACTCTCACCCACAATCCGGACCCTGCCCAGGCCACCGAAACCGGGATGGACCGAATGGAATTCCAATTTGCTCCTAATCCAGGCGAGCCCGCCCGCCCCCTGAGGTCCATCGCCTCTAGTGGCGAACTCGCCCGTGTCATGCTGGCCCTCAAGACCGTCTTGGCCGATCAGGATGAAGTCCCGGTGCTGGTCTTCGACGAAGTCGATGCGAATGTCGGAGGCGAGACCGCCCACGCGGTCGGCCAGAAGATGGCGACCATCGCCTCGAAACATCAGGTGCTGTGCATCACGCATCTGGCCCCGGTCGCCGCGGCCGCCACGACCCACTATCAGGTGATCAAGGAAGTCCGCGAGGGTCGCACTGAATCCCTCATCCACACCCTGAATCGAGCTGAGCGCGTGGCTGAACTAGGCCGAATGCTCGGGGGTGGCGCGGCCGCACAGCGGCATGCCCAAGAGCTTTTGGCGCCGCTCTTGCCGCAGCCGGTTTCCTGAAACGCGGCCCCAGAGTTTCCGACCATGTCTCCCATCACCTCGCTGAGCGTCACCCGGTTCAACCTGGCCCTCATCCACTCCTGGGCCATCGCGACCGACGTGCAATTGGGGCGGGTCGCTGGCAAGTCGGAGTATCCGGTCGTGATTGTGGCCTTGAAGGATTCACTGGGCCGCAGCGGAACCGGCGAAGCGTCCCCGTCCAGCCAGTACGGGGAAACTTGGGAAACGGTTGCCCGATTCTTGCAACGGATCGACGCCTCCAGACTTTCCTTCGATCATTTGCCGGCTTCCCGGGCCTATCTCGAATCGTTGCCCGATCCGAGCATGCCGGCGCGCTGCGCGGTGGACATCGCCTTGCTCGATGGCGCCGCCCGGGCCGCTCGATTGCCGCTCCACCAATTCCTCGGACTCGGTTTCCCAGCCAATGGAGCGTGTTCCTCCTTCACCATCGGCCTAGACACTCCAGACCGTATGGAGGCCAAGGCCCGAGAAGCAGCCCGGTATCCGATCTTGAAGATGAAGCTGGGGTCACCCACCGACGCGGCCAACTTGGCGGCCGTACGACGGGCGGCCCCGGGCAAGCTCATCCGGGTGGATGCCAATGCGGCGTGGAAAAACCGTGAAGAGGCCCTAGATCGAATCCTCCACCTCGCCGATGACGGCAATATCGAATTCGTGGAGCAACCCATGCCTCCCGATGCCTCCGAAGCCGATGCTCGCTGGCTGAAAGAACGTTCCCCGCTGCCCTTGGTGGGTGACGAATCGTACCAGGATGCGCGGGATGCCGAGCAGTGTGCACGGTGCTTCCATGGCGTGAATGTGAAGCTGGTTAAGACCGGCGGGGTGACCGCTGCCAAGGAGGCTCTCGAGGCAGCTCGAAAGCTCGGGCTCAAGACGATGCTCGGCTGCATGATCGAGTCTTCGGTGCTCATTAGCGCCGCGGCGCACTTGGCTTCGCTCGCCGATTGGCTCGACCTCGACGGCAACGTTCTCATCTCCAACGATCCCTTCGAGGGGGTTCAGAATTCTGACGGATGTATTACCTTCGAAGGCGCTCCGGAGCCCTTTGGATTGCAGACCCTGCAACGCCCCGGCAGCCACGGGTTCCCTCTCGGACGCGTTTGATCTTTCTGCTGCGATCCGCGGATCGGGCCGAAAATTCAGAGGAATAGACCCAACCCCTCGGCCGGATCTAGTCGGTCAAGCCCCTCGGACTTACAGTCCTTTGCCTCAGCCATCGCGAACGATCTGCCCCACAAAAACAAAACGGGCGGGAATCTCTTTTTGAAGATTCCCGCCCGCTTGAAATAAAACTCTCGGATTCTTAGGCCTGGGCGCCTGCAACCGAAACGCCTCCGACCGGGGCCATCGCACCCATCGCCGGGCGTTTACCCTTGTGCCACCAAACGACCAGCGCACTGGCAATGTAGATGGAGGAGTAGGTGCCGGTGATGATACCTACCAGGAAGGTGAAGGCGAAGTCGTTGATGGCGCCGCCACCGAAGACGTACAGGGAGATCGTCGCCAAGAACACCGTTCCCGAGGTGATGATCGTACGGCTGAGGGTTTGGTTCAGCGCCCGATCGATGATCTGGTTGAAGGAACCGGCGGCTCCCATCTTCAAATCTTCACGGATACGATCAAAGATGACGATGGTGTCGTTGATCGAGAAACCGATGATGGTCAGGAGTGCCGCGACGAAGGTGGCATTGAACTGACGCCCCTCACCCACGGTTCCGGTCAGACAGTACCAACCGATGGTCATAAGCACGTCGTGCGCCACCGCAACCACGGCGGCGACGGCGAAGCTGAACTCATAGCGGAAGGCGACATAGACCAAGATGCCGAAGAGCGACAGCAACGAAGCGATGACGCCCGACTTCTGGATCTCCTTGCCGATGGTGGCTCCGACCGAGTCCATGCGGACGCGCTCGAACTTGGACTCCGGAAACGCCTTTTTGAGCACTTCTTCGGCCTTCAGACCAGCATCCTTGGCGGCCGTGATCGACAAATAATCGCGCTTGGTCGATCCAGCGCCTTCGGTCTGGTACTGGATTCGGGTTTCGCCAATGCCGCCCTTGGAAAGGGTCTCGCGAACCTTTTCAGTCTCTACCCGCTGAGAGAAGCGCATTTGCAACTCATCGCCACCGGCGAACTCAATACCGAGCATGTTGTGACCACGAACGAAGACGCCGTAGCCGATGCCCACCACGATGAGCAACCACGAGGCGATGAACGCCGGCTTGGCGAAGTTCAGGAACCGGATGTTGGTACCCTTGATGATGTGTAACATCGGCAGGGACTTGATGATGTCCTTGGCGAGCAGGAAGTCGAAAATCAACCGGGTGACGACCAAGGCCGTAAACATGGAGACGCACAAACCAACGGTGAGTGCCACGCCGAAGCCCTTGATCGGACCCGTGCCCATGATGATCAAGAGCACCGAGGAGATCAGGGTCGTCAAGTTGGAGTCAAAGATGGTCCCGAAGGCCTTGTCATAACCCGAAGAAACGGCACCGCGCACCGACTTGCCGGCGGCCAACTCTTCACGCATGCGCTCGTAAATAAGAACGTTGGCATCCACCGCCATACCGATGGTCAGCACGATGCCAGCGATACCTGGCAAGGTGAAGGTGACATCCAAGGAGCACATGACTCCGAGCATGATCAAGATGTTGAGGAACAGAGCCACGTTGGCGACGAGTCCGGCCGTCAGGTAGTAGACGATCATGAACGCCGCCACACCACCCACGCCCAACAGCGTGGCCATCTTGCCCGATGCGATGGCGTCGGCACCCAGCGAAGGATCCACGCCGCGCTCTTCTTTGACTTCGAGAGGGGCAGCCAACGGGTTCTCCAGCGAAGTGGCCAACTCGAAGGCCTCCTTGTCCGTGAAGGATCCGGTGATCTGACCGTTGCCGCCCAGAATGGCGCCATTGATGCGCGGGGCAGAAACCACTTCGCCGTCGAGGATGATCGCCAAGCGCTCATTGATGGCCGCTTGGGTGATCTCACCGAAGAGTTGCGCACCTTCGGGGCGCAGGCTGAAGCTGACATAGGGAGAACCGGTTGCAGGATCATGCCCGACACCCGCTCCCTCGACGTGCTTACCCGAGAGACCGCGCTCGGAAGCCCGCTTGACCAAGATCGGCTGAGGAACGCGTTGACCCGGAGTACCGCTGGGAACCATTTCATACATCCGGACATATCCCGGAGGAACCACGCCACGGGACAATTGACCTTCGCTGTCGGGGTGAACCATGCGGAATTCGAGGAAGGCCGCCTTCTGGATCTGCGCCTTGGCCTGCAGCTTGTCGGACTCGCTCAAGCCCGGAAGCTGTACCAAGATGCGGCCACCGCCGGCCGGGGCGATCACCGGCTCGGACACACCAAAGCGGTCCACACGACGGCGGAGCACCTCGACGGCCTGTTCGGCGATGAAATCGGCATTCATCATGACGCCTGCATTGGTCTGAGCGCGGCTCATGTCCATCTCGAGGAGGAACTGCGTGCCACCCTGCAAATCCAGACCGAGTCGGAATTTGCCAGCAGCCGACCGCTGAACTCGGTTGAGGATCCCTCGGGTCACATCGCGTTCGACCGCAGCATTAATGTAATTGCTCGGGAAGAACGGCCGGATGTCGTTGGTGCTAATCGCTACCAGCAAGTTCGAGTAGGTGATCCCCGGTGTTCGGTCCATGTTGGACGTGTCCAACTGCTGGGCCTTCTTGACGATCTCATCGAACGTCTTGTTGGGGGTCGAGGACTGTTGCTCGAAGGCCTCGATGAGGTTTTTCGAGGTAGGTGGGTAGATCTCGCTCACTGACCAGGCTACGACGAGCAGGATCAGGACGAGTTTCCAGAGATGACTACGGTTCATGAGAAAACGTTTTAGGAGGCCGATGTGCCGGACACCACCTCACCGATGGCAGCCTTGGTGATCTCGAGTTTGGATTCACCCGAGCGAATGGTGACAGAGTTGTCCTTGATGCCCACAACGATGCCGACAATGCCGGACGACGTGGTGACTTTATCGCCCGCCGCTAGCTCGTTGAGCATCTTCGACTGCTCCTTGGCCCGCTTCTGCTGGGGGCGGATGAGCATGACATAAAAAATGATGCCGAAGAACACCATCATGCCAACCTGCATGAACATGGCTTTCTTCTGATCTTCTGGTGAGCCGCCCGCGGCAGGTCCGCCCAGGGCCAGCATGGCGACGTATGAATTGGACAACATGGGTTGCAAAGTAAGGTGGTGAGACTACGGAGGGCTTGAATCTTGGCAAGCGCCCGTTCCATGACTCTTCGTAGGGGGTAAGTTCGTAGGGGGGTAAGGGTTCCCAGCAAAATAACATTTTTCTCACCGGTGGCCGTGAGCCCGTTCTCGGCATTTCCTAAAAAAACCACCAAGCTCGTCTCGTGAAATTGTCGGAACTGCACCTGGGCCAACGCGTCATCCACCCTCAACTCGGTGAGGGAGTGGTCAAAGCCATCAATGAATTTGCCGCTGAGGTTCTCTTTCTGGAGGGTCGAAAACCCATCGAACCAGAAACCAGCGGCCTGACCGCCGCCGAAGCTCAGGCAAGCCTTTCGGGGATGCCTATGCCCCTCGAATCCTTCATCAACCAGGTTGTCGATGCGGCGGTGAATCGGTTGGGGATCGAGCGGCCTGATGGTTCAGTTCACGAATTGGCCGCGCGCTGGAAGACCGGCAAATTGATCCTGCAACCCTCGGACCCGTCCCTGCAGTCCAAGGAGGTGGAGCTGGATTTGTTTTTTCACAAGCTGGTCCTGATGCGCAATCAGCTGCGGATCCTCGAACAGAAGGTCAATTCAAGCGAGGCCCTCACCTCGGCTGAAAAGTTCGACTGGCAACAATACATCACCCGCTGCCATGGCTCGATGACCACCTTCAACCTGCTCTTCAAAGACAAAGAATCGAACTTCTGAGAACCAACACACAGAACAGCATTGCTGTTCTTGGCAGGGACTGTCGATCGGTCATGATCGGGTATGACCCCGACTGGTGGAATCCGCCCGCGTCTCGAGCTGCACCCTTCAGTCGGGTTTACTCTCATCGAACTGCTGGTGGTCGTGGCCATCATCGCCATCTTGGCCGGATTGCTCCTACCGACCCTTGGTCAGGCCAAGGAGAGCGCACGTCGCATCCAGTGCACCGGCAATGTGAAGCAATTAAACCTCGCCTGGCAGTTGTACGCCCAGGACAACGGGGATCGGATGGTTCCCAACGGGACGGATGTCGCCGTTCGAACCATCCCTCTATGGGTCGCTGGCAATAGCCATCAAGGCGGCCTGTTCGCTTTCACCAACCGGGTCATGCTGTTGGATCGTCGATATTCAGCCTTCTCCCCCATCATTTCCGACGCGGCAATTTATAAGTGCCCCAGCGACCGCGGTATTGCCGTCGGGCGGCACCAGTTCGTCCGGAGCTATGCACTGAACAGTTACCTAAACAATGTTGCTCCTTCTGGCCCCCTCAGTGCCGCCCATGTCCGCTTCTCGACCCTGGCCGACCTCCAACGAGCAAATCCCTCCAGTCTCCTGACCTTCCTGGATGTTGATTGGCCGAGCCTCTGCATGCCGGAGTTTCGTTTCGAGATGGGGCGTCTCACCTACTTTCATCGACCCGGTTCTTACCATAACCGGAGCGGCGTGCTGGGAATGGCCGACGGACATGTCGAATCGCGTCGTTGGCGCGACCCTGCGCTCCGTCCCAACAACACCAAGAACAACCGCCATGGCACCATCGCCCGCCTCCCGACCGATGTGCAATGGCTTCAAGAGCGGGCCACAATCCCCATCCGCTAGAGCAGTATTTCTTATTTGTATTTATTAATTTATTAGCCTCGTGCCAGCGCTAGCGTTCGAGAGGAAGTTGACCCCGTGAAGTCAGGAGAGGAACGAATACTCTCGGAATACCTCTTCTTTGGTAACATTCTCTCTTGAGGCAAACGGCCGGGGGAAATAATCGTCGACGTCCACGCAAGAGCCGGACGCCGGGTCGGGGGACCCGGCCTACATCACCCACGCACCTCCGAGGTGGGGCGATTTCTAAGAAAGCGCCAATGTCTCGACGAGGCTTGCCATTTTCGGGTTTCCACCAAGACTCTGAAACAGCCATTTCCCTCCTCAACGCACCGACGCCATGCACCTTGCGACGCTCGACTGGATCATCATTGCTTCCACGTTTATCCTCTATCTGGCCATTGGGCTCTTCGTAGGCAGATCAGCGGGCAAAGACTATGAGAGCTATTTTCTCAGCGGACGAACCATGCCGTGGTGGCTCTTGGGAACTTCGATGGTGGCGACAACCTTCGCCACCGACACCCCCAACTTGGTGGCGGGCATCGTACGGCGGGACGGCGTCTTCGGAAACTGGGTCTGGTGGGCCCTGCTGCTGACTGGAACCACTACGGTTTTCCTCTTTGCCAAGCTCTGGCGGCGGAGCGGCATGATGACCGACATCGAGTTCTACGAGCTCCGCTATTCGGGTCGCCAAGCGGCTTTTCTGCGGGGCTTCCGTGCCGTCTATCTGGGCATCTTCTTTAATATCCTGGTCATGGCCAATGTCTCACTGGCGGCCATCAAGATCGGCGGGGTGATGTTCGGCCTCGATCCGGTCATAACCATCGCCGTGGCCTCAGTGGTCACGGTGGCATACAGCATGATCGGTGGACTCACCGGGGTGCTGCTCACCGACTTGGTGCAGTTCATCATCGCGATGGTGGGCGCTATCTGGGCGGCGGTGCATGTCGTGGGACTTCCCCAGGTCGGTGGTTTGGGCAAGCTCCTGTCGGATCCCCGCGTGCAAGCCAAGATGGACATCGTCCCCAATATGGCAACCACACCCCACAATGTGGTCATGGCGGTCTTCTTGATCCCACTCCTGGTGACCTGGTGGAGTGCTTATTACCCAGGGGCCGAACCCGGCGGCGGTGGCTACGTGGCCCAGCGACTCTTGGCGGCTAAAAATGAAAAACACGCACTGGGTGCCTGCCTGTTCTTCAACGTGATGCACTACGCGCTCCGCCCCTGGCCGTGGATCTTGGTGGCACTGGCCTCACTGGTGGTCTTCCCGGATGTGGCTTCGCTTCAAGCCCGCTTCCCGCACCTCGATCCCAAGATTGTTCAAGATGACCTGGCCTATCCGGCCATGCTTACCTTCCTGCCCCAAGGCCTCATGGGCATTATGGTCGCTTCGCTGGCCGCCGCGTACATGAGCACCATGTCCACCCAGGTAAACTACGGGTCATCGATTGTGGTCAGCGACCTCTACCTGCGGTTCATCAACCCCAAAGCCACCGACTCGCAGCAAGTCTGGCTGGGACGGATCGTGACGATGGTGCTGATGTTCGCCTCCTGCTGGTTCGCTCTTCAAATGAAGGACGCCTTGTCCAACTTCAACCTCATGATGCAGATCGGTGCGGGAACGGGATTGGTCCTCATTCTTCGGTGGTTCTGGTGGCGCATCAATGCCGCGGCGGAGATCGCAGCCATGACGCTCTCCTTTGGCATGGCGCTCTTCTGGCACTTTTCGACCATCGGTCACGATATCCCCGCTTGGGAGCAGATGGTGATCGGCGTGGCCGTGACCACTGTCGGTTCGCTGCTGGTCGCGCTGCTGACGGGCCCGACCGAGACAGAGAAACTCCGCGAATTCTATACTCGGGTGCAGCCCGGCGGAGCGGGATGGAAACCCATCCTAGAACGTGCAGAGCATGAGCGTATCCAGATCCAAGACACCGGACTGAGCAAAGACTCCGACCTCGGTATCGGCATCGTCTGCTCGATTCTCGCTTCGGTTGGCATCTGGGCTCTGATCTTCGCCGGCGGTTGGGCCATTTACGGACGCTGGGGACAGGCGGGCGGGGCATTGGCGGTGACGCTGGTCTGCGCGGCCTTTTTACCCTCCTGCATTGGAAAACTGCGGATCCGCGAGTGAATACAGCCCCGCAAGCCTAACGGCCTCCCAAGACCCGCTCAGTAAAACGGCAAACAACGTAGGGTTGGGAGCATCTAAAGTTGCTCCGCCGCCGCCGCGTCCACCATTATGGGTCCGCCGTGATGACTGAATCGGTCCAGTTCATGGCAACCCAAACCCATGGCTGGACTCTCGATGTCGCCCTTGCCGGGCTCCCGTATCGTCCGACACGCCGGCGATTTACTCACATTCATTCTCACCGCGCCCGACGGTCACATTGGCGACGGGTGGCAGGCCCGGCTGCGAACCAATCTGGGGCGGGCAGATCGGGCCCGTGACGAAATCCTTCAATCCCACTTTGAAAAATTGCCCCTGGCCGGTGCGGCCTGGCGGGACTTGCCCTTACAACTCACTCCTGAGGGCCAGTGGTCTGTCACCTTGCCACTGACCGAGGTTGGCTACTTTAAGGCTAAGGCCTACGCGATCGATCCGAAAGGCTTCCAGCACTGGACGGAAGGTCCGGACGTAGGCATTAGCATCCACCCAGCTTGGACACGCACCGCTAACACGGTGTACTGCGCGTTCCCTCGCATGTTTGGCGAATGGTCGAAGCACCGACTCTCCACCGCCGAAGACCACAACACCCCGATCCTGAAAGCGCTCGATGAGGAGGGCTTCACCGTGATCCCTCCCAGCGGGACGCTGCGGTCGCTCATCCAAGAACTGCCGCACATCATCGACCAGCTCGGATGCCGGATCTTGCACCTGCTACCGGTAAGCCCGACACCCACCACGTTCGCTCGGTTCGGGCGCTACGGGTCGCCCTATGCGCTGCAGCACCTGACCCAGATTGATCCAGCGCTGGTCGAGTTTGATCGACGCACCACCGGCGTGGACCAGTTCCGGGAACTGGCAGTCGAGGTACATTCGCGGGGAGCACGACTCATGCTCGACTTGGTCATTAACCACACGGGTTGGGGCAGCGCCGAATGGGAGGAGCATCCGGAGTGGTTCGTTCGCAAGCATGATGGCGAGTTCGAAAGTCCGGGAGCCTGGAACGTGGTCTGGGAAGACCTCGTTGAGATGGATCAACGTCACGTCACTCTGTGGGACTATTTGGCCAATGCCTTCCTCATCTGGTGCCGTCGAGGGGTCGACGGTTTCCGCTGCGACGCCGGATACAAAATACCTCCCCATGTGTGGCAGTTCATTACCGCCAAGGTGCGTCGTGAATTTCCAAATACCGTATTTCTGTTGGAGGGACTGGGCGGACCCTGGGAGGCCACTGAGTCATGCCTCGCCGAGGGCGGGATGCAATGGGCCTATAGCGAACTCTTCCAGAACCACGGATCTTTAGGGATTAGCTCTTATCTAGACCACCACTTCCAAGCCAGTGCCCGTTCTGGAATCTTGGTTCACTACAGCGAGACCCATGACAATTCCCGACTGGCGGCCAATGGCGGTGTGCCGGGCCAACCGGCTACCCCAGAGGGACGTCGTTGGTCGCTCTTCCGCAATAGCCTCGCAGCCCTGACTTCCATCCAAGGCGGCTTCGGGTTCACCGCCGGGGTCGAATGGTGTGCCACCGAGCAAATCAACGTGCACAGCAGCCGCGGCTTGGCTTGGGGATCACCCCATTCGTTGGTCCCCGAACTGTCTGCGTTAAATCGACTCATCAGCAACCACCCGTGCTTCTTCGATGGCGCCTCGTTGCAGCGAATCAGCCAGCCTGAATCTAAGGTGTATGCCCTGCGGCGGGATTCGGCCGAGGGGCTCGATCGCGTCCTCGTGCTGGTGAACACGGAATTCGAGGAGGAGCGCTCCATCGAACTCGATGGGGCTCTCTGGGAGGAGCTCGGGCAACCGACCTTCGATTTAGTGGGTCATCTGCCAGCCCCACGGTGGCAGGAGTTGGCTCCGTCACCCGGGCATCCAAGTCGCCGAATTCAAATAACTCTCGCCCCCGGAGCCACCCATTGCTTGGCCTCTTCGATCACTCCGCTGGGCCTTTCTGGAGACATCTACCGCGACACCCGTCGGCGTGCCGACTGGGCCGCCGTATGCCGAGGCCGCGTGAGCCGTGGAATCCTCGGCTGTTCATCCAATTGGAAACAGGAGGCCGCCTGGGTCGCCCGCGATCCTGTGGGATTCCTGACCGCTGCGGCGCACGATGGATCCTGTCTGGTGGACACTTCAGAGACCTACCGCCCGGTCATCGTCTGGCAGGTTCAAGATCGCAAACGCATCACACTCGTTCCCCCGGGGCATTGGTTGCTTATCCGCGACACTCACCCGTTCCGCGTCCGAGTTTGTCCTCAACCTCAAGGTCTCGAATACAACGAGGAATCCATCCCCATTGAAGAGGGTCACATCGCTGCGATTCCTCCCCAAAAACACCGAGGAGACGTCCTCCTTGAGCTGGAGCGTTACGCCCCCACCGATCCTCGGATCTGCGCCACCCTACGGTATCTGGATACTGTTCCATCCGATTTACCATCGGTACCCTCAGACCCCCAGAACACCACCGTCTTGTTAACCAACGGCCGAGGTGGCATGGCCCGGCTCTGCCTTGATTTGGGTCGCATCCATTCCAAATACGACTGCCTCCTCGGTGCGAACCTCCACACGGAGGTGCCTGTCGATCGGCACGTCTTGGCCAAGCGCATCCGCGTCTGGATCAATGCCGATGGATTCATCTCGCCCCTAGACGCCTCGAATTTGGTGACTGTTGAGACTGCAGCCCCCACGCATTGGTGCTTCATCGCTAATGCGGGCGACGGTCGCAGTGTCGAGATCCGGGTCGTGGCCGACATGCTAGAAGGGAAAAACATCACGGTCTTCCAGTTCAACCGACCGGCCATGGCGAGCCACGACTCGCGCTTCGGAAAACCCCTACCCCCCTCGTTCGATGTCCGCCTGGTGGTCCGGGTAGATTTGGAAGACCGCAACTTCCACTGTGAAACTCGCCTGAATCCCGACAGCGAATCCCACTTCATCCGGGCCACACGGATCGTGTCTCCGACCCCGGGTGAGGCCACGCCGGCCGGCACCGCTGAAGGATTTTTCTTCGAACCAGATCCTTGCCGAAGTCTGCGAGTCACCGTCAGCCCAGGGCATTTTCATCCCGCGGTGGAATGGTGCCGGAACATTCCGCATCCGGTGGAATCCAGCCGGGGCATGAATGGTTCTGGCGATGCCTACAGCCCAGGATGGTTTGAGATCCCCCTGAATTCTGGCGATTGCTCCACCCTCACCGTCTCTGCCGAAGCGGCTGAGATTTCCGATGAGGAGGTGTCGCAGTTCATCCGACGACGTCAGGAACTCTTGAAAGGTACGGCCGCCGGCCCCTGGGAACTCCTGCTGCGACGGGCCATCGACAGTTTCGTCGTCCGACGCGCCGATTCAGTCACCGTTATCGCGGGTTATCCATGGTTCCTCGATTGGGGCCGAGATTCGCTCATTGCCGCCCGCGGACTTATCACGGCCGAACGCTTCACTGAAGTGCGCCAGTTGCTCGTCACCTTTGGTCGCTTCGAAGAGGCCGGTACCCTTCCCAATTCCATCCATGGAGAGAACGCCTCCAACCGGGAGACCAGCGATGCGTCGCTCTGGTACGGCATCGTTGTTGAAGAATTGGCCAAAGCCGACCCACAGGGACCGGAATCCGTCTTCGGACTGAGCACCGGCGACCGACAAGGACGGACGGTGCGAGACGTCCTGCGTTCTATCGCTTCAGGCTACCTCGCAGGAACCCCGCAGGGCATCCGCGTCGACCCGGACAGTGCGCTCGTCTGGAGTCCCAGTCACTTCACCTGGATGGACACCAATCATCCTGCCGGAACGCCCCGTCAGGGGTATCCGGTCGAGATCCAAGTGCTGTGGATCCGCCTTCTCCGATTGCTCGATCGCTTGGGGTGCCCTCCGGCTCAGTCCGCCGAGGCCTGGAGCATCTTGGCAACGCGGGCCGAGATTTCCTTCCACCAGCTTTTCTGGATTGAGGAGTTGGGCTGGTTCGCTGATTGCCTCCACGGACACCACGATCACCCCGCCGCGCGTGCGGTGCGCGACAACGCCCTGCGCAGCAACGCGCTCCTGGCTATCGCCCTGGATCTGGTCGATGGGCCCAAGGCCCGACGCACCGTGCAGGCGGCGCAGCGCTACTTAGTGGTCCCGGGAGCGCTTCGATCTCTTGCCCCGTTGCCGGTCCATCCGCCGTTGGCTGTCTGGCACCACGGACAACTCCTAAACCACCCCGACGAACCCTACTGGGGCTCCTACGAAGGGGACGAAGACACGCAGCGCAAACCCGCCTACCACAATGGTACCGCCTGGGTCTGGACCTTCCCAAGTTTCTGCGAAGCGGTCGTGAAGGCTTATGGCAAGAGTCCCGCAGCCATCGAGGCGGCCCGCGCCTACCTCACCAGTGTGGATACCTATTTGCAGCAGGGTTGTGTGGGCCAGTTGCCTGAAATCCTCGATGGCGACGCTCCCCACCTGCCCCGCGGCTGTGATGCTCAGGCCTGGAGCGTCACCGAAGTGCTTCGGGTCTGGCGCTGGCTCAACTGCCTGACGCCCACCACACCCGAGTAATCTGGAGCCCAACGTGCGGGTTCGGGGCGAGCACGCTCCGGGTTCTGAAGATTCTGAAGATCCTAACGATCCTGCGGAGCGAAATATCCGGGCTAAATCCTTCCCGAGGCCCTTGACCCTCTCCTAAGCTTTACCCTGCACATGCGATCGAGCTCGGCATTCGACAAACTTTTGGAGCGGTTAGTAGGAGGCCTGCTGCTTTTCTCGGTGGCGTGGCTCACCTTCTGGTTTGCCGGGGTGAATCCGCGGGAATCGGGTATCGGCTTTGCCGCCATTGGCATGGCCTGGATCGTCTGGACTCTTCGGATGTGGGTCGAACCCACCCATCGCTTTCTAATGCCGCCGGTCACCTGGGCGGTGGCCATCTTTTTCGGCTATGCCGCCTGGAAATGCCATTCTGCCAGCGTGCCCTATTGGGCGCTCCAAGAGGTGTTCCTGATCGGAGTCTATGCCGTGGCCTTCTTTACCAGTCTGCACAACCTCCATCGTCAGGAGACTTCGGGGTGGGTGGTGAATGGCTTTCTGCTTATCGGACTTCTTTCCTCGGCCTACGCCATCGTTCAGTTCACCCAAAATTCGCAGAGAGTCCTCTGGGAGACCCAACCCTTGGTTTACTACAAGCGGTACGGAGCCACCTTCGTCAACCCGAACCACCTCGCTGCGTTCCTGCTCATGCTGATGCCGCTGGGCCTTTCCCACGCCTTTTTGGGTCGGGGAAGTGTCGTGCAACGAATCCTCGCTGGATATGCAGCCCTAGTGATGCTCGGAGGCATTGCTGTGACTATGTCCCGGGGTGGCTGGCTCGGAGCCACCGCCGCCATTGCCGTCTTCTCTCTCTGGCTGCTCCGCCGTCCCCAGTATCGGATCCCAATGGCAGCACTCATGGCGGTGCTCTGCATCGGTTCGGTCACCTTTCTTGCTCAGTCCGAAAAAGCCCGCGCCCGAATCGATGCGCTGACGGCCTCCGGCAAAAAGGACAGCGGACTCTTCCGTGCCTGGATTTGGAAACCCGCTGTTCAAATGTGGTCTGATCATCACTGGCAAGGAGTTGGCCCAGGGCAATTTGACACTCGCTTCCCAGCCTACCGGACACCGACGACACCGCTGAGCCCTCAGCACGTCCACAATGAATACCTCGAGCTGCTGGTCGAGTACGGCATCGCCGGTGCCGGCATCGTTGGTTTGGGTCTCGCCGCCTTCGGATACGGCCTCTACCGCACCTCACGGCATGTCGAACGGGGCTCCTCCGACTTGGGGGTCAAGCAAAGCAACCGCACGGCGTTCTTCGCCGGGAGCGTGGCCGGCCTGAGCGGATTGGCTGTGCATTGTCTCTTCGACTTCAACCTGCATATCCCAGCCATCGCGGTGACGGCTTCGGTGCTTGCCGGCATCCTCGTCTCCAACACCCGATTCGCCACGGAACGGTTCTGGGTCAAGTCCTACCTACCCCTGCGACTGGCGGCCACGGCCGTCATGGGCGGCCTGCTTTTTTGGATGATTCCGCTGGGAGTCAGCGCCGCCCGCGAAGACCTCCACCTCAAGCGCGCTGAGCGTCAACCCAGCGTCGATGAGCGTTTTTTCGAAGAATTGGCCCTGGCAGCAACCTTGGCACCCGGCAATCCCATGACGCCGTATTGGTACGGCGAGGAAAAACGTCGCCTCAGTTGGCAAGGCCTGCCCGGTTGGGAAAAGCAGGCGCAAGAAGCGCTCCGCTGGTTGGAGGCTTCGGCCCGATTGGACCCATACAATGCCCGGACCCGGGTGGCCATGGGGCTTTGCCATCAATGGCTTGGCGATCTGAAGTCGGCTTCCGAAGCCTTCGAGTTGGCACTGAAACTGGGGCCCAACGACGTTGCTGTGCTCAACGCCCTGAGTTGGAACCTGATTGTCCGAGGGGATTCGGACCGGGCCCGGTTGCTGGTGGAGCAGTCGTTGGTGCTCAATCCCTGGGACAATTGGGAAGCGCGCTCCTATGCCCAGCGCCTCAAGCCAACGGCTCCCTGAATCATCGCCAACAACTCCGGAGCATTCCTGATTTCCGTATTGGCATCAGTGCAGCGACAAAACACGCTTGGGTGATGAGTTCGGCTGCCAAGACTGGCGAAAAAAACACCCTCTACCGCGACATCACGGTCCAGAATCGGCAGGGGATCCATGCCCGTCCGTCGGCTTCCTTCGTAAAGCTGGCAAGCCAGTTCAACTGCGAGGTCTTCATCGAAAAGGACGGCGAGACGATCAACGGCAAGAGTATCATGGGCCTGCTCATGCTCGCCGCGGGACCCGGAAGTAAGCTGAGGATCGTTTGCACAGGGTCCGACTGCCAAATCGCACTGACCCAACTGTGTGCGCTGGTCGATGCCAAGTTCGGCGAGGACTAACCCTTTCTCCTCGAAACTCTAACTCCGCAGCCTTCAACACCCTTGTCCGACTTCAAAATCCAGTATGTCGCCAATCTGGCCCGTTTGGCGCTCACTCCCGATGAGGAAGAACGCCTGAGTGGCCAACTGAACAACATCCTGGGCTACATCGAGAAGCTCAAGGAAGTGGATGTCTCCCAAGTGGAACCCACGGCTCATGCATTTCCGCTGGTCAATGTGATGCGGCCGGATGTCGTGACCGGCTCGCTGCCTCATGACGAAGCTCTGCGTAATGCCCCCTCCAAGGCGGGTGGTTTATTCGTTGTCCCCAAGGTGGTCGAATAGTGGGGTTTCAGGTTCGTGGCAGCCAAGGTCCGTGGCAGCCAAGGTCCGTGGCAGCCAAGGTCCGTGGCAGCCAAGGTCCGTGGCAGCCAATTGCTGGCGACGACTGGATGAGACGACCCTGGCCCGAATCGGCACCAACGACTTCAGTTTCCTTGCCTCGCAGCCCGGGTCCTTCCATCGTCGCTCATGGCAGACGCGAGCGCAGCCCACGAGGTCGATTCAGAGTTCTACCAACCGGCCTCCCGGTTCTTCCCATCCCACGGCAATACGGCCCTCACCTACGACGACGTCACGCTGGCTACCCTCTACACAGAGATTCTCCCCAAGGAGAGCCAGATAGATACCCGACTGGCCGAGGGGCTTCATCTCAACATCCCGCTGGTGTCCTCCGACATGGACACCGTCACCGAGGCACGCATGGCTATTGCCATGGCGCTGAACGGTGGGCTCGGACTCATCCACTACAACATGCCCGAGAAAGAGCAACTCTCGGAAGTGTCACGCGTGAAGAACCATGTCCATGGCCTTATCCAAGACCCCATCCGCGTCCATCCCGAGCAGCACATCGGCGATGTTCTGGAACTCATCGAAAAGAAGCGCTTCAGCTTCAGCACTTTCCCTGTGGTCGATGCCACCGGAACCCTGCTCGGCCTTCTCCCAGGGCATGTGGTCAAACCCCGCTACGCTCACCGCAAGGTGTCCGAGGCACTGACGCCGCGGGCCCAAGTCCGCACCATCTCTGAGCGCGAACTCGGATCAGATCCCATCGCCCGCGCCGACCGCTTCTTCACCGAGAACTTGGGCATTCACAAGCTGCTGGTGGTGGACGATCAGGACCGACTCCAGGGGCTGTTCACTCTCAGCGACATCGAGCGGATTACCCAAGAAACTGGTGCGGCACTAAAGCCGGCTCGCGATTCGACATTCCGACTTCTCTGCGGTGCGGCCATTTCCACGGTCCGTCACAAGGATGGCAGCATCGACCGCGACCGGGTCATCGGACATGTCGGTGCGCTCATCGACCGCGGTGTGGATTGCGTGGCCGTCTCCACAGCACACGGACACAGCCGAGGGGTCGGCGAGGTGGTAAAAATGGTGCGCGACGCGTTCGCCCGCTTGCCAATTATCGCGGGCAACGTCACCAGCGCTGCGGGGGTCGAATTCCTGGCCTCCAACGGAGCCAACGTCATCAAGGTGGGTCAGGGACCCGGATCCATTTGCACCACACGGGTCGTGGCAGGGGTCGGAATTCCTCAGCTCACGGCCCTCTACATCACCTCCCGAGCCGCCGCCACCTGCGGCGTGACCTTGTTGGCCGATGGCGGAATCACCAAGTCCGGCGACGTCGTCAAGGCACTGACCTTGGCCCAGGGGGTCATTTGCGGCGGTCTATTTGCTGGATGCCCGGAGGCACCCGGACAAATCGTCGAGATCAACGGAAAGCTCTACAAGCAGTACCGCGGCATGGGCAGCCATGCGGCCATGAAGGCCGGATCCGCGGCCCGCTACGGTCACAGTGCCGACAACACCCGCAAGGCCGCCGCAGAAGGAATCGAAGCACTGAAGGAGGTCGCCGCTTCGCTGGATTCTGTCGTCGGTCAACTCATCGGAGGCATCCAGTCCGGCATGGGCTACTTGGGGGCGATCAATTTGGCCAGCCTAAGAGATCGGGCGCGGTACATTCAAGTGAGCCCCGCCGGCCAGAAAGAGGCCTCACCGCATGACGTCATTGAGGTCAAAACCTCCAGTGGTTCCGGCGACAAGGCCTGAGCATGATCGTCTTGCCCACCCCTGCCGGCATCCACGCCGAGATCGAGGCGCTGGCTCCGGACGTCTTCCGCCTCCGTCTAGGGCTCATCGAAGCCCCTGAGCCACCGGAGTCTGCGGCACTCATCGAGCCGAACTGGGAGATCCCGGAAACCGCCGCCCAGCGGAAAGGCGGCCGATCTTGTCTCGCAACTGAGTGCGGCGTGTTTTCGTGGGATCGCCGGGGCGCTTGGCAATTGAGTGATGCTCAGGGGTTCGAAGTTTTCTCATCGAGTATTGGTGCCACAGGCTTTTCGGCCAATGGAGCCCCAGAGCTGACACTGGACCTCATCGAGCATGAGTCGCTCTTCGGTCTTGGAGAGGTCACGGGCCCCCTCAATCGCCGCGGGTCTGTTCGTGATTTCTGGAACATCGATGTCTTGGGGCATGCTCCAGCGATCCACCCGGCCTTGGCCTCGCTGTATGTGTCCATTCCCTTCGCCCTGTCACTGCGGCACGGGCGGGCGGCCGGTCTATTTTGGGACAATTCCAGCCGACAGCATTGGGATCTCGGATCGTCCCATCCAGACAAATGGCGATTGCGGGCCGATTCTGGAGACATCGATCTTCATCTCTTTTTGGGCCCTACCGTAGAGGCGGTACTCCAGCGCTATGCGCAACGGACGGGCACCATGCCCCTGCCCCCAGAGTGGGCTCTGGGCTATCACCAATCCCGCTACAGCTACGAGACCCAAGCGCGAGTCGAGGCCGTGGCTCGGGAGTTCCGGCGCCGGGATTTGCCCTGTGATGCCCTCTACCTCGACATCCACCACATGGACGCCTACCGCGTGTTCACCGTGGGGTCAGGGTTCCCCCAGTTGGCGTCGATGACCCGGAAGCTCCGACGTCAGGGCATTCGCACTGTGGCCATCACCGATCCCGCGGTGAAAGACGATCCCGACTTTCCAGTCTTCCAACGCGGAATGCAGCGAGAGGCCTTTGTGCGAGAGGCCGACGGGAAAACAGACTATCAGGGCCAAGTGTGGCCGGGCATCGCTCGGTTTCCAGACTTTCTAAAACCCGAAGTCCGGACCTGGTGGGGAGAGGAGCAACGCGCGCTGCTCGAACAAGGCATCGCGGGTATTTGGAATGACATGAACGAGCCGGCCAACTTTGCCCGGCCCGACAAGACGCTGCCCCCCGATGCGCTGCACCGCACGGATTCGGGGCCGCAACCCCATGCTGCCGTCCACAATCTTTACGGGCAGGCCATGGCACAGGCTTCCCGTGAAGGTCTCCTAAGCCATCGGCCCGACGAGCGTCCCTTCGTGGTCACCCGGGCGGGTTATGCAGGCATCCAGCGGCACGCTATCGTGTGGACCGGGGACACCTCTTCCCACTGGGATCACCTCCGCGACGCGGTGCCCATGCTACTGAACCTCTCGCTCAGCGGAGTCCCGTTCTGTGGCGGCGATGTCGGAGGATTTCTGGGCAACGCCACGCCGGAGCTCTTCGTCCGTTGGCTTCAGTTTGCTGCCTTCACGCCCTTTTTTCGCAACCACAGCAACCTGGGGACCCGGGATCAAGAACCCTGGGCCTTCGGTCCGGAGGTGGAAGCCATCGCCCGGGAGACGCTCCGCCTGCGCTATCAATTGCTTCCCCTGCTTTACTGCCTGAGCCAGCGAGCGGCCAGCGAGGGCGAGCCCTTGATTCGCCCCCTGCTCTACCATTACACCAACGATCCGGTGGCCGTGGCCTGCAACTCCCAGTTCCTGCTCGGACGAGATCTCCTGATCGCTCCGGTGCTAGAACCCGGATGCCCCGCCCGAAGCGTCTATTTGCCCAACGATGTCTGGTACGACTTTGGGACAGGTGAACGGCACGTGGGCGGCAAGTCCATTCTCGCGGAAACGCCACTGAATCGGATTCCAGTCTATGTCCGCGCTGGCGGAATTCTGCCCCTGGCACCCGCCCGCAACTCCACACAGGAACCTCCAGGCGAAACGCTCACGCTGCATGTGTGGCCGGGCCCAGAAGGGGCTTTTCACTGGTACGAAGACGACGGAATCACGCTCCAACACGAGTCGGGACTTTTCCACCAACGGCGGATTACCCTTCGCCGACAAGGTAAGACCACTCACCTGCACTTCGGACCGGCCGAGGGAACGTTCGCGAGCCGTATCCGAAACTGGAAAATCGTCGTTTGGGACACGTCTCCAAACGCTCGAATCCGGATCGACGGTGCCCTGCGCAAGTCCCCGAGTTCTCCGGAAGCTGAACTCCTGGTGATAGACTTGCCCAACCGAGACTCCGCGATCGACCTTTCCATCGTGGGCGGAGCCTGAAGACGCGGCTCTACTCAGTTTTAGCCGCTCACTTCTCTCTGGCCGCACTCTTGGTCCTCCCCCCTCTGGCCTTGCGGTGAACGCCCCGGCTGAGGAAGGCTGGCGTCCATGATTTCCCGGAGTTTCTGTCTGCGTATCTGGACCGGATGGCTGGGCTGTTTCTGCCTGGGAGCCTGGGCGGCCCAAATCCCCAGGACCGTGCCCATCAACGACCTGGAAGAATCCGTACCCCCGTACTCGCTTCCTGAAGTATTGACCCTGCGAAACGGCCAGCGGGTGACTTCGGCCCAACACTGGCCTCAACGACGGGCCGAACTGGTCCACCTGTTTGAGGATCACGTGTACGGACGGACCCCGTCGGGTCTACCGAGACAACCCGGATGGGTGGTGGAAACACGCAGAGACGCCTTTGGCGGAAAGGCGATCCGACAGCGCATTCAGATCCCTCTCACCCGGGGGCCCCACCCGATCCTCCTCGATCTTCTCGTGTATCGGCCCTCTCAAGCCACGAAGCCGGTGCCTATTTTCCTGGGACTCAATTTCGACGGAAACCACACGGTCACCCCTGAAACCGATGTGCCGCTGGCCCGGGGGTGGGTCGCCAATCGTCCACGCAGCGGTGTCACCAACCACGTTGCGAATGAGGCAAGCCGAGGCACCGACGCGGAGGCCTGGCCCATCGCTCGGATCTTGGAACGGGGTTACGGACTGGCCACGGCCTATTATGGAGACGCCGAAGCCGATTTCGACGGCGGCTGGAAACAGGGACTCCGAGGTGCGGTCGCGCCTCAAGGAGCTGACCACCACTTTGAACCCGGTGACTGGGGATCCATTGCAGCTTGGTCGTGGGCACTGTCCCGGGCCCTCGACCAATTAAGCCTGGATCCCGCCATCGATGGCCAGAAGGTGGCTCTGCTCGGGCACTCGCGCCTCGGCAAGACGGCTCTGTGGGCAGGCGCTCGCGATTCCCGCTTCGCTATGGTGATCGCCAACGAATCCGGCGAAGGCGGGGCCGCACTGGCCCGACGCTTCTTCGGAGAGACAACCCTGCGCATCAACACCAGTTTCCCGCACTGGTTCAACGGGCGCTTCAAGGACTACAACCACCGCATCGCCGACCTGCCGGTAGACCAGCATGAATTGGGAGCGCTCATCGCTCCCAGACCCCTATACATCGCCAGTGCGGAACAAGATCGCTGGGCAGATCCCAAGGGCGAGTACCTGAGCGGGTGGCATGCCAGCGAAGTGTATCGACTGCTCGGCAAGGAAGGACTCCCCGGCCCGGAACTCCCAGCTGTGAACCGCTCCGTGGGCGAGTCGGTCGGCTACCATATTCGATCGGGCCCTCACGCATTGACGGAGGTAGATTGGGAATTCTATTTAAAGTTCGCTGATCGACACCTCCGCTAGTCGCCCCGTCCTCCTGTCCAACCCACAACCCCACCGCATCACTCCATGTCGACCCTCCGTCTTCTCCGTTCTCTGACCGTGCTCTGCTGCTTGAGCGGAATCGCTCTCGCCCAAGATTGGGCCAAGCCCCGCCTTGAAAAATCTCCCCGTCACCTGGAATGGGTCACCATTCGCCACGGGAAACGAGAGGTGCGGTGCTGGGTGGCTTATCCGGAAGTCAAAGAGAAGGCCACCGCCGTGGTGGTCATCCACGAAATCTTCGGGCTCACCGACTGGGTCCGAGGCGTGGCCGATCAATTGGCCGAGGCCGGCTACATTGCCATCGCGCCGGACCTGCTTTCCGGAACGGGTCCTAATGGAGGCGGCACTGAATCGCTCGGAGGGCCCGATGGCGCCCGTGCCAAAATCGGATCACTGCCTCCAGACCAGGTGACCGCCGACCTGAAGGCCGCCTGCGATTACGTCCAGAAACTCCCCGCCTGCAATGGCAGGGTGGCCGTCGGAGGCTTCTGCTGGGGTGGCACCCAAACCTTTCGATTCATGAGTCAGCACGCCGGAGTGAAGGCCGGCTTTGTGTTCTATGGCTCGGGCACCGAAGACGAACGCGAATTGGCCAAGATCCAAGCCCCTGTCTACGGTTTTTATGGCGGCAACGACGCACGAGTTAATGCCACCGTTCCGAAGTCAGAGACGCTCATGAAAAAGGTCGGCAAGGTCTATGAGCCGGTCATTTACGAAGGCGCGGGCCATGGCTTCATGCGCGCGGGTGAAGATCCCGCGGGAAGCCCTGAGAACAAGAAAGCCCGGGAAACCGCTTGGCAGCGCCTCAAGCAACTCCTCAGGGGGTTGTAAGCCCAGCTCCAGAGCCTTTTCCAAAAGCAATTCGTGCGCCCGTTTTCCGGCTAAAACCGGCCGCGGGAGGCACTACCAACTCAACCCTCAGAAGCAAGCACCGAGCGGTAGAAGTTATTCCCCGCCGGATGCGCACAACCTTTGCTTCCGCCCGGAGCCTCCCGGACTCTCAATCCACCCCATGCAAGATCTTCCTGACGAGCGCGGCGGAGCTGCCTCGGAAGAACCCCGGCCCGATTTCAAACGTTCACGTCGGGTCCGCCCCAAATTGGACATCTCCTCGCTGGATCGCCTGCCCCCGCATTCCACGGAAGGCGAACAGGGAGTCCTTGGCTGCATCCTGCTTTCCCCCAACGAAGCCATGGGCGCGTGTATCGAGACACTCAAGGCGGGTGCGGAAACCTTCTACGACCAGCGGCATCAGTTGATCTACCAGACGCTGGCCAACATGTATGACAACAAGAATCCCATCGACCTCATCACGGTCCAGCAGAAGCTGAAGGATTCCAACCAACTCGAAGCCGTCGGTGGACTCGCCTACCTCAGCAGTCTTCAGGATGCCGTACCCAGTGCGGCCAACCTGTCCTATTACCTTGAGATCATCCGCGAAAAACTCGTCCTCCGCCGGATGCTCACGGCCTGCACCTCGGTCGTAGCTCGAGTCTACGAACATCAAGGTGAGGTCAACGCCCTGCTGGACGAAGTTGAACGCGACATCCTCCGCATCAGCGAGGATCGCGAAACGACCACCATCAAGCCGATGAAGGACTTGGTGCGCGGGGCCATCGACATGATCCAGGAGTTCCACCAGCGGGCCGGGGGGCTCACTGGGCTGGCCACGGGGTTTGCCGACTACGACAAGATGACCGGCGGCATGAATGGAGGAGAAATGATCGTCATCGCGGCACGTCCCTCGATGGGCAAAACCTCCATGGTCATGAACATCGCCGAGCATGTCGTCATCAACGAACGGCAGCCCGTCGGAGTCTTCAGTCTAGAAATGACCTCCGAATCGTTGGTCATGCGTATGCTGTGCTCCCTGGCTCGGGTCAACGGCCGATCCATCCGAGAGGGATTCATGGCCGAGCAAGATTTCAAGAAACTCACCGGAGCGGCCGCCAAGATGGCTAAGAGCCCCCTCCACATCGATGACACTCCCGGGCTTTCCATCCTCCAGCTCCGGGCTCGGGCCCGACGCATGTGGCAGCAGCACAAGATCAAGCTCATCATCATCGACTACCTCCAGTTGATGCATTCGGACTCCAAGAAAGCTCAAGACAACCGCCAACAGGAAATTTCCGATATTTCCAACGGTGTGAAGGCTCTGGCCAAGGAATTGAACATTCCAATCATCGTCCTATCCCAGCTCAACCGCGAACTCGAGAAGGACAAGAACCGCAAACCCCGTCTGTCGGATCTTCGTGAATCGGGTGCCATCGAGCAGGACGCGGATGTCGTCGGGCTGCTCTACAAACCCGCCGAAGAAGAGGAAGATGTCTCCGACACACGGCAACCGGTGGAGTCTCATCCAGTCAATCTTCTCATTGCCAAGCAGCGAAATGGTCCCACTGGGGACGTTCGATTGACCTTCTTTAAGAGCTTCACACGGTTCGAGAGTGCGGCGAAGATCGATGCCGAAGACTAACTCGATGATGAAACTCACTAAGAACCGCAGCCTGCGGCTGTGTGCCGTTCTCGTGGCCTGCCTCCAATTGGCGGCTGCCGAGGAGACACCCGTCGTCCGAAAGATCATCATCAAGCACGTCGGCCCGGCCGCCGTCAGCGAAGAACTGATTCGGGCCAACATCCGAGTGAAAGAAGGGGAGGCCTATAGCCGGTTCGCAGTCGATGACGACATTAAGAACCTCTATGGGACGTCTTACTTCTTCAACATTCGGGTCACCGAAGACATCACGGCCACAGAGCTGGCCCCCAATGGCACCCGGGTTCCCAAAGAATACACACTCACCTACGTGGTGCAGGGTCGGCCCCTAATTACCGAGATCCGGTTCTCGGGTAACAAGAAGTACTCAGCCTCGAAACTTCGCAAGAAACTCACTTCGAAGAGCGGCGAACCGATGGACGAGCGCAAGCTCTTCACTGATGCCCAGGTCATCCTCAAGATGTACCAGAAGGCGGGCCTCCAGCGGACCACGGTCGACTACAAGCCGAGCATCACCGAGTCCCTCGGCCGCGGGATCGTGACCTTCGAGGTGCAGGAATCTCCCAAGGTCAAAATCAAGGAAGTGCTCTTTGAGGACTCCCCCTCATTCAAGCAGCGCAAGCTACGCAAGGTCATTAAGACCCGCCGTTGGTGGATCTTCTCCTGGATCACCGGTTCCGGTCGCTTCAAGGACGATGTCTTCGAGGAAGACAAGGACAAGCTCCGGGAGTTCTATGCCGACAAGGGCTACATCGACATGGAGCTCAAGGAGCCCCGATTCGAGTACCCCAAGACCAACAATCTCATTCTGCACCTTCCGATCTCGGAAGGACCGCAATACAAGGTCGGGGCCGTCACTTTCGATGGCAACGAGCTCTTCACTCAGCAGCAGATTGTCCAAAATCTTACCTCAAAAGATGGGGAAAAGACCAAGAGAGGCCTTCAACTCAAGGAGGGATCGGTCTTTTCACCGAAGCGGCTCTATAAAGACACCGAGGCCATTGAGAATTTCTACGGAGCACGGGGCTACATCGAATCCCGCGCCAAGCCCGAGCAAATCGCCAATGTCGAGAAAGGAACACTCGACCTGAAGTATAGCATCCAAGAAGGCGACAAGTTCTACGTCGAGAAGATCGAGATCCAGGGCAACGCAAAGACCAAGGACAAGGTCATCCGTCGCGAATTAGCCATCACACCGGGCGAGACCTTCGACATGGTGCGGGCCAAGGTGTCCAAGAGTCGCCTTGAGCAGATGCAGTTCTTCAACAAGGTGGAGGCCAAACCGGAACCGACCGATGTCCCCAACCGGAAAAACCTCGTCATCTCCGTCGAGGAAAAGAACACCGGCAACGTCGCCCTGGGTGCCGGTTTCAGTTCAGTGGATTCGGTCATCGGATTCGTCGAAGTCAGTCAGGGAAATTTCGACATCACCAATCCGCCCTACTTCACGGGCGCGGGTCAAAAGGCCCGACTGCGCGCCCAAATGGGTTCCCGTCGTCAGGACTATGTCGCGACCTTCGTCGAACCCTGGTTCTTGGGTAAACGCCTCTCCCTGAGCGTCGACCTGTACCACCGCGACCTGAACTTTCTTTCCGACAACTACAACCAGCGCCAAACCGGTTCTCGCATCGGGCTCACCCGTCAGTTGCCTCGCAACTTCATCGGCAACGTCAGCTACACGCTCGAGAACATCCAGATACGTTTCTCCGACAGCTATCGGTTCCAACAGCAGAAATTCGGTAGCGCTATCTTGGCTGAAGAGGGCGCTCGCTTGGTGTCCCGATTCGGAACCTCCCTAGCACACGACACTCGGAACAACTTCCAGATGCCCACGCGCGGGCACCGGGCCGAGGTGTTGGGTGAACTGGTCGGCGGTCCGTTCGGCGGCGACAGCGATTTCTACAAGCTGGAGGCCCGGGTTTCCCAATACTGGAGTCCGGATCGACTGCTCGACGATGCCGGCGTCGCTAAGGATATTTTCGAGGGACACATCGTGGAATTCACAGGTCGTGCGGGCGTGGTGGACTACTACGGTGACTCGACCCGCGTCCCCTTGTTCGACCGCTGGTTTCTGGGGGGCCTCTACAACCTGCGGGGTTACAAATTCCGAGCCATCGGACCCCGCGAATACTATTCAGGCGAGCCGATCGGCGGCAGCACCTACTGGTTCAGTTCCACCGAGTACAGCATCCCCATCATTGAGCGACTGCGCTTCGCGATGTTCTACGACATCGGCATGGTGTATCCAGGTGCCTACAGCTTCGCCCCTGAATCCGCGGCGACCGATGCCATTGGCAATCCCCTGGTCCGCGGTAACACCGGCCTCTACAATGACAACTGGGGTGTCGGAATTCGGCTCAACCTGCCGATCGGCCCCTTGCGTCTCGATTACGGCATCCCCATTACTCGTGGACCCGACACCGGCACCGGTGGCAAGTTCCAGTTTGGCGTTGGCTGGACTCGAGACTTTTGAAAGGTTGCCCACGTTGGATCTATCCTAGAACGCATGAACCGAACTGCACTCACCATCGCCGCAGCCCTCACTGCCTCCCTGCTCAGCACCACCGCTCTGGCCCAGGGCAAAGTCGGGGTGATCAACCTGACCAAAGTGTTTGACGAATTCTGGAGGACCAAGCAAGCCGACGCCCAGATCAAGGATCGCTTGGCTGAATTCGAAAAAATGGGCCAGTCGATGTACGACGACTACAAGAAGGCCAACGAAGAATTCGGCAAGCAAATCGAGGCAGCCAACGACCCCTCCCTCTCCAAGGAGGAAGCCGACAAGCGCCGCAAAGATCTCGACAAGAAGCGCAAGGACATCATGGAGATGGAGAGCAACATCAAGCAGTTCCAGAGCAACAGCCAACGCGCCTTGATGGAACAACGAGGGCGTGTGCGCGAGTCGATCCTCCGGGATGTTCGGGGGGTGCTCGAAGAGAAGGCCAAAGCCAGCGGTTATGCCACGGTTTTGGATGTTTCAGCCCTGTCGGCTAATGGAACCCCGGTGGTCATCTTCACCACATTGGCCGGAGGCGAGAGCGACCTGAGCGAGTTGGTGGCCAAGACGCTCGGCGCCACCGCCCCACCCGACTCCACCAAGAGCGACCCTTCAAAGGTGGACGCGAAGGACGTTAAGAAGGTCGAACCGAACAAGTCCGACAAAAAGTAAATCCTGGACTGAGAATCAGCCCCCTGAGGCGCGGCCCCGAGGCCGCGCCTTTTTTCTATGAACACCGCCATCATCGTGGCTGCCGGAAAAGGAACCCGAATGGGTCCGGGCATCGACAAATTGTTCCTAGAGGTCGCCGGGCTTCCCGTCGTGGCCCACACATGGCGACGCTTCGACCGGCACCCCGACATTCATCACCTTTGCCTGGTGATCCGCCCCGGACTCGAATCAGATTTCGAGGAGTTGGCCCGGAAGTTGGCCGTTCAACGTCCCTACACTCTGATTCAGGGCGGGGCCGAGCGACAGGACTCGGTCTGGAACGGCCTATGCAACATCCCCGCGGCGACAAAGATCGTCGCCATCCAAGACGGTGCGCGGCCCTGCACCAGTTTCGACACCATTTCTCGGTGCCTCCAGGCCGCTGAACAGACGGGCGCCGCAGTGGCAGCCCAAAGGGCCGTCGATACCTTCAAGGAGGCCGATGCCCAGCAGCGGGTGGCACACCACCTGGACCGTTCACGCCTGTGGGCAGTTCAGACCCCCCAGTGCTTCCGCCTGCCCATCCTTCGAAACGCCTTGGCCGAAGTTCAGGCCCGCAAACTGAGCGTGACGGACGACACCGCTGCTTGCGAACTCATCGGTGCTCCGGTCCAGTTGGTTGACTGCCCCGATCCCAATCCCAAGGTCACCGTTTCCTCCGACTTGGCGATTGTAGCACTTTGGTTGTGACCCACCGCTTGACTTGAGGAGGCCCAGTCCCCATCCTAAATTGCTTAATCGGCTTCGCGCATCGCGCAGCCTCGCTACTATGTCCAAGACGAAAGAGAAGAAGCCCGCAGCCAAGGCCCCTTCCAAGAAGTCGCCCCCGACTCCGGCCAAGTCGGAACGGCCGGCCGTGTCTACTCAGTCCAAAGCCCCAGCCAAAAGCGGGGTGACGGCAAAGCAGACCGTACCCGCAACCGCACCGAAGGTTTCCGTCGGCAAGGCCGCTGCACCTAAGGTTCAGGCTCCGAAGGCCCCGGCTCCGAAGGCTGTGGCTCCTAAGGCCGCTGCACCTAAGGTTCAGGCTCCGAAGGCCCCGGCTCCGAAGGCTGTGGCTCCTAAAGCCGCTGCACCTAAGGTTCAG